>Ga0228711_1002127_pt1 | contig 30100 bp, 18 predicted proteins | sample MedpolnodulmetaG_2_FD_177996 | JGI IMG/M metagenome (GOLD analysis project Ga0228711, IMG submission 177996) | Root nodule microbial communities from Medicago polymorpha collected in Santa Monica, California, United States - brown nodules | ecosystem: Host-associated > Plants > Roots > Nodule... | reverse complement strand
GTCTTGGATTTAAAAGGCCTCATTTGATGAATGAGGCTTTCCTCATGAAAATCTTATGGAACCTTATTAACAAGCTTAATGACATTTGGTGTAGGGTGATGTATAGTAAGTATGGGAGAAACTGATTTGAAGATAACTATAAACTCTCAACCTTATGATTCTCTTTACTAGGGTGTGGGATGATTTTCAAAGAAAACATCATTTGGCAAATAGGAGATGGTAATATTGTCAATTTTTGGTTGGATAAGTGGGGTCCAAACAATAATTCCCTCATTTCTCTAGCGACAAATTCGTATATGGATACCACTCTTCTTGTCAGGGATGTGATGAGTTCTTCTTGTAATTGGGATCAAAATTTCCTTTTTGATAACTTGCCTAACAACATAGCTGAAAAAGGTGTTAGCTCTCCCTGCTCCTTCTAGTGGTGATGGTCTTGATATTATTGGTTGGGGAGGCACGAGTACGCGACAATTCTCGGTCAAAAGTGCTTACGACATGAAAGATGGAAACCATGCTAATACCGGAGGGGATTGAAAAGGTTTGTGGAATTGGAAGGGTCTGCAACGTATTCAAACCATCATTTGGTTGGTGGCTCATGATCACATTTTAAGTAATTATCGTCGAAGTAGATGGGGTGTTGGCATATCCCCAATTTGTCCTTGTTGTGGGAGTGAGGATGAGACTACTCTTCATGTTCTCAGAGACTGCACTTATGCAACTCAGGTATGGATCAGACTTGTACCTTCAGATTGTATAACTGACTTTTTTTCCTTTGATTGCAGGAATTGGGTTTTTACAAACCTCAACAAGCATCGAAACAAAGATCTCAACTCTAAGTGGAAGACAACTTTCATGACTACTTGCTGGTATATTTGGAAATGGCAGAACAAGACAGTCTTCGAGGAAAATTTTCCAGAGACCGGAGAATCCCACAAGTATCATCCAAAAGTTTACTAGTGATATTAAAGATTGTACTCTTAATCATTTTCAAATGGATCTTCGACACACTGAAACAATTTATATTGGCTGGAAATATCCTTAAGAGGTATGGATCAAACTCAATTGTGACGGAGATTGCAAAGAGAATGGAGATCGCTCGGGTTGTGGTGGCCTACTTCGGGATGCTAATGGTAGATGGATCAAAGGTTTTGTCCGCAAGATTGGCGCTTGTGATGTGCTCTTCATGCAGAGATGTGGGGTATGTACCTTGGTCTAGAGTTGGCTTGGAGGGACGATATTTCTCAGCTTTGCGTTGAAAGTGATTCAAAGTTGCTTATTGATATGATAACAAATAATTACAAGATGAATGGGACAACCCCTGTGCTCATTCAGCGTATTTAGGTTCATCACACTTTGAGAGAAGGCAACATAAGTGCTGATTGGCTTGCCAGCTTCAGCCTTACCATGGATTCATAGAATTTTACTATTTTGGAGACCCTTTCTAGTAAGCTCAATAGTCTCCTCTTTGATGACATCTATGGAGCTTGTATGCCTATAAATGTTCATTTAATTGTTTAGTTTTCTCTTTTGGGCTTCGACGCTCTCTTGTACAAAAAAAAAAAAAGATAATTTTTTTAAAGAAATAAAAAAAACTAACAAAATAATTTATCATAATGTTGGGATAATGTTGCGACTTTTGGGTGAGCCTACATTGGGTTGGATCGTCATATTGGGCCAATAACAACTGTACAAGTGAGATTGACATCACATCTTCACAAAAAACTTGAAGGCATTAGGTATTTGGACCATCTCACTTATATGTTGTTGAAAATTTACTTTTCCATTTAATGTAGAAGGTTAACTCACACTCGACATGTTAACATCTCTTAATCAAGTGTGCAACTATTCACGTCTGTAATTATATGACATGGTTAAATAAGATCAAGCAGAGGCACATCATGTCCAAAAAGGTGGGTTGGTGGTGGATTTCATGGATTGAGGTTTATATTCTTTAATTCCATGAGAGAAAGAAAATTAGAAAGAAAAAACGAATACGAGAAAGGAATTTGAACATGAGAGAAACGATATGAAAAAAATATGTAGTGTGTTTTGTCTATTAGAGTGTAGGGAATAAAGTGAGTTGATGGTAATTATATGAGTTTGCTGAAGGAGTTGGAGATTTTTGGGTAATTATTTTACCAAAAAATTAGACCTAATTAAGAAAAATGACACATCATTGTAAAATACCAAAAATAAAGTAATTTCAAATAATAGAGGTTGAATAAAAACTAGCATCCAAAAACTAAAATTTAAGATAAAAAATTATATAAATTACATCCAGAACTAACAAAGTAGTTCATCATAATGTTCGGACTTTTGAAGAAGCATGAACTAGATTGGATAATCACATTAGGCTATAAAAACAACCACAAAAGTGAGATTGATGTCACATCTTAACCCAAAACCTTATGACATTAGCTATATGGATCATCTTGTTCACAATATTGAGTTTAAATAAGAAATAATAAAGAGACAACTAGGGTTTCCAATAATATTGATAGCATGACATTACAAAAGGTTACTAGAGAATATATATAAAACCTAATGGACCCTAAACTAATAGGCCCAATAACATAGCCCGATACTTTATTATCTAACACATCTCACTTATAATGTGAAACTTCAACTCACATATGATACATTAACATCTATCTCTTAAGTGTGAGACTCTGCGCATCTGTAATTTGGTGACATGGTCAAATAAGGTCGAATTGTGGCACAACATGGTAAACAATGTGGATTGGTGTTGCTTTCAAGGAGGAAGACTTTTATTCATTTCTTTCGTGAGAATAGAGAAAATAAATAAAAAAAAAAAGATGAAAAAATAAATTCAACATGAGAGAAATAGTAAGGAAAAAAATAAGGAATACGTGTTTGATGTGAGAGTATATGGAATACAGTGAGAATCAACTAAAAAACGCCACATGATTTTAAATATTTAATAAACATGTATTTTGTCAACTCATCATAACATATTTTAAGATAAAAATTAAACAAATGACATCCAAGAACTAAAAAAACAACAATTCTTCATAATACTGTGACTTCTAGGAGATTCTCCATTGAATTCGATCATCACATTATATTAAGAGAAACCACACCAATGGGTTTGATCTATAACTATAATCGTTTTTATGATTTAATATAATTAGATACGATACTTATTAAACTACTACCAATATATTAAAAGTTCTGATACTACTAGTATTCCATTATTATTCTTATGATTCCAAGTTATTAGTTTGGTGCATCTAATCTAGAGACGTTGCTGCATGCCAAATGTTAGATTTGAACCCATAATATTGACTAAGCTATAAGAGACTCGACTATCTCATCCAAACACTATTAGATTGATGTTTATTGTTCTATCATACACTTTATAATTTAATATTCTTTCTTCTTTCATTTATTTTAATTCCTCTTTTCTATGTCATTAACGATAGATAATTTTATAAAATTACTCATAATTTCCCCTTTTAATACAAAATTAATTACATTTTTTAATATGTATTAAAATAGTAAAACAACTTATAATTAAATATAGAGGGCTTATCAAGATAACCCTAATTCAGGACACAAACATTCATAATACAATCTTCCTCCAAATGTATTTAAATTTAAATAAAATAATAAATTCAAACGAAATCAATTCAGTCAAAATGATTTTTGCATTCATTTTTTCCTTAGAAAATATTACAATAAAAACTATATATAAAAAATCTAAAAATTGTTCTAAATTCATGAATCATATGAAAAGGATAAGAATGATTTTTTCCCTTCAAATCCTGTAATAAATATGTGAAAGTATCCCTTGACCAAAAATTAATTACATTTTTTAATATGTATGAAAATAGAAAAACGACTTATAATAAAATACAGAGGGAGTATCGAGTTGACCCAAATATCTGATGATTCAAACAATTCAGGACACAAACATTCATAATACAATTTTCTTCCTTATGTATTTAAATTTAAATAAAATAGTAAATTCAAACGAAATAAATTCAGTCAAAATAATTTTTGCATTAATTTTTTCCTTCAAAAACATTATAATTAAAAACTATATATAAAAAATTTAAAAATTATAAACTGTTCTAAATTCATGAATCATATGGAAAGGATAAGAATGATTTTTTTTTTTCCTTCAAATTATGTAATAAATATGTGAAGTATCCTTTGACCAAAAAACATACATATGAAGTATCCACCAACTTTGTTATTAAGCTATGTCAGAAATCTCCCTAGCTATTTTTAATGAAACTTGGTTCTTAACTACAAGTTACAAGACTCGAACGCAAAAATTTATGATTCTACATAACACAACTATACAAAATGGAATTTTAAAATGTTGATTGTTCTCACTTATAAATATATGGTCAATTTCTCACAATTTAATATTAATATCTAAAGATAAGAACGGATAAGAACCAGGTAACAAATAAGAAATATTGTCAAAAAAGAAAGAAATAAAGAAAGTAATAATATATTTTTTCTTAAGGAAAAGTAATAATATTTTGATTAATTTAAAAAAAAAAACGTATACAGTCCCCCTCCTAATTCCGTCCAGATTCTGTGTTCACTAAAATTTTCAAACTCAAATTGTTGCCTATAAATACTGTGACACATTTAGGTGAATCTTTGACCTAAGCAACTCACTTTCCCTCTGTCTTGTCTCATACAACAAACTTGTGTACGTTCCTCTCTCTCTCTCTCACACATCACATAACACACACTCTTACACACTGTGTCCATTCTTCATAATTCAGAACCATAAATCTACATTTCTTTCTGTTTTGACAGACCCTTCTCTTTTTCTGTTCCCTACTCTACTCAATCATATAGCTATTCATTTATTCTCAAATATTTCATTTTTTTTGTCCTTTTTACCCTTCAAAGGACTACTTTTACTTCCCTTTGACTATTTTTCTTTTGACCTTTTAATAATCACACTCAATATTTTACATTTTATATTATTTCTAGAGTGTTGATTGTTTTTATTTTTGATATACTCAGAACTCAGAAGTTTGGCTGTGATTTTTGTTTCAGTATTTTTTTTTTTTGTAAATCTTCTTCTTTGTTTGTAGGCTTCCTTACTAGCCAGTTATGTTGTTTTCTATCATTTTCTACAAATTTTCTTTTTTCTAATGGTTCAGAGTATTTGTAGTAGAATGTGTATTTGACTAATTGCTTGTTTATGCTGTTAATTCGTTTTCAAAAATCTATCTATTATACTGGGTCCAGTGGCTTGAAAAACAAAGACAGAACGGAACCTCATAAAAACATATTTCTTTTTAGGATTAATAATAATAATGATAATGATGATGATGAAAAAAATTGTGATTGAACGGTGAAGTTTGGCTGACACATTTTGCTTATGTAAGTCCAAGTTTATTTCCACTTTATTAGTCTTTGGCTTTTTATGAACTTTTCTTTTATCTAACTTTGTTTTATCTTACTAAAAAAAAAAACTTTATTTTATCATTACCCTATTTCTTTTGTGGTGGTACAAACGCTTGGTAACAACGACCTTCTGACCGAAGGTGTGTTAAGTATTTGATATGTGTCTGACATTAACGCTAACATATATGCTTACATGTGTTGATGTGTTAGTGTCATATGTGTCTGTCCTTCAATAGCATAGAAATAATAATAAAATATTATAATAATAATTTCAAACTAGAAAAACTTTATAATAGAGTGTTCCTTCTTAATACCATTTTTGTTCATAATAGGTGCAGGTGAAGGAGTGTGAAGATGAAGGAAATAACTGGGAAATTTGACATGGAAAAAGTGATAGAAGAATTTGAGAGGCTAACAAAGGATGCTGATAATGTTCAAAAGGAAACACTGAAAAAGATTTTGGAAGTTAATGCATCAGCTGAATACTTGCAGAGTTTAGGACTCAATGGAAGAACTGATCCTGAAAGCTTCAAGACTTGCGTTCCATTAGTCACTTACAAAGATTTGGAGCCTTATATCAATAGAATAATTGATGGTGATTTTTCTCCTATTCTCACTGGAAAACCTATCACTGATATTTCCTTAAGGTATGAGAGACACACACATATATATTTTTTACTTACCTTCTCATTTAAATGTGAAAAAGTTAGAAGTTTATGCATCTGATAAAAGTGTTGTGTTTGTGCAGTTCTGGTACTAGTCAAGGGAAGCAAAAATATATACCATGGAATGATGAATTGTTTGAAACCACAGTGCAGATATATCAAACCTCTTTTGCCTTTAGGAACAAGTATTATTCATAATTATTATTACTCATGTATTTTTTCCTATGTGGCACACAATTGAAGATGTGTCTGGGGTCCAACACATGTCTATATTTGACACCGACACGGCATTGACACATGCAATTACAGTCAATTACTTTCATTTTTTTAAATTACTATCGGTGTCTATGTGTCGGTATCTATTTAGGTGCTTCATAGATATTTCCTGCCTATGAAGCACGGATATGACACTGACACATTGACTCTAATGATAATTTCAGAAAATTAAAGTTATTAAAACTCGTCGAAAGTATCGGTGTAATGTCGTTGTCGAAAACCAAACACATCTTCAATCTGAAGTATTGGTTGATTAGATTTCTTTTTATAAGGCACCGTCACCGTCACATACACCGAGTATGACAGTGACATGTCAAGTCTGATAATAATTTTAAAAAATTGAAGTAATTTAATATAATCCGACATGTCAATGTGTCGGTTCTACATGGTTTTCTGCTGCTTAGTTAGAATGGACAAAAACTAACAAAATTCCACTATGCAGAGAGTTTCCTATCCAAAATGGCAAGGCCTTAAGCTTCATCTACAGCAGCAAATTATCGCAAACAAAAGGGGGTGTGACAGCAGGAACAGCCACAGCAAATGTGTTCAGAAATCCAGGATACAAGCATACCATGCAGGCACTTAAATCCCCTAGTGTCAGTCCAGATGATGTGATATTTAGTCCAGATTTTCACCAATCACTCTACTGTCACCTCTTATGTGGACTACTTTTCAGAGAAGAAGTTAGTTTAATTTCATCAACATTTGCACACAGCCTTGTGTATGCTTTCAGAACATTTGAACAAGTTTGGGAAGAACTTGTTACTGATATCAAAGAAGGTGTTCTTAGCAATAGGGTAACACATCCATCCATTAGAACTGCTATGTCTAAACTGCTGAAACCAAATCCTGAACTAGCTAACTTGATCCACAAGAAATGCACAGGATTGAGCAATTGGTATGGATTGATACCAGAGCTTTTCCCAAATGCGAAGTATATTCTAGGGATCATGACAGGTTCAATGGAACATTACTTGAAAAAATTGAGACACTATGCAGGAGAGGTTCCTTTGGTGACTTCTGAATATGGTGCTTCTGAAGGTTGGGTTGCTTCAAATGTGAATCCTAAAGTGGCTCCTGAACTTGCTACCTATGTTGTTCTCCCTCAAGTTGCTTACTATGAATTCATTCCTTTGTTACAACTTGATGGAACTAAGGTGGAGCTTGAGCCAGTTGGATTAACTGATGTGAAGATTGGTGAAGATTATGAGATTGTTTTCACCAATCCTGCAGGTACTATAAATTCTTTAATAACATTTTTTTCTTCTTACAAATTAGAATAAACCTTTAATTCAGTCTTTAGAGTACTAGTCTCGCCTCAATTTTGTCTCTAAAGTATATAAATATAATAAGTAATCTTCAATGCATCTTTATATTTTAAATGATTTCTTCACGATGCTTTTCTCGGATATTGTAAGTGTTAAAGTGACCTTGCATCCACCAATCTACTGAGATTCAATCTTTGTTGCTTCAAATAAAAAAAATATTACCTCATGATATTTTTTTTCAGATTTATTTAAATCTAATTATGTTTGTGATAATTAGTCTTGGATAATTTGCAGGCTTATATAGGTATAGGCTAGGAGATGCGGTAAAGGTTACGGGGTTCCATAACTCAGCTCCAGAAATCAAGTTTCTTTGCAGAAGCAACCTTATGCTCACTATCAACATTGACAAGAATACTGAGAATGATCTACAACTATCTGTGGAAACATCGTCGAAGTTGTTAGCTGAAGAGAAAATGGAAGTGATTGACTACACAAGCTACATTGATTTATCCAAAGAACCAGGACACTATGTTATCTTCTGGGAAATCAGTGGTGAAGCAAGTGATGAAGTGCTTGGTGAATGTTCTACATTTTTGGATAAGTCTTTTGTTGATGTTGGCTATGTTAGTTCTAGAAAAGTCAACGGCATTGGAGCCCTTGAACTCCGACTTGTTCGAAAAGGAACATTCCAGAAGATTCTTGAGCATTATGTTGGATTTGGAGCATCTGCGGCTCAATTCAAGACACCTAGGTGTATTGGTCCTACTAACACCAAAGTGTTGCAAATATTGTTGGAAAATGTTGTCAAGAACTATATTAGTTCTGCTTACAATTGAATTAAATTCAACCTGAAGCTAATAATAATAAAAAAATAAAATTAGCAATCTAATAAGTAGTTTAAAGAGTATGCTCTGATATGTAGAAATATTTTACTTAGTCATTTAATCAGATTTTGTCACATAGATGAAATTTTGTCACATAGATGTTTGAGAGGTATTCTATGAAAAAAAATATAAGGTGGCACCAAGGTGGAATCTGATTGAATAACTTTGTAATGCAATTTTAAATATTAATGCATAATCTTTAAACTTTTTCATTTTATTATCTGCCTCAAGCACTTGCCCAACATCCAAGTACGTCTCTGCCATATCTTCATCATCTTTGTTGTACCCTCTCCATAATTTTTAAAGAAGTGATTGATTCTAATGCTGGATAGAAACCCACATGCTTGGTTGGTAATAAAATTAAGAATGTTTATTGAATTGGATGCATTGAAGGCCATAGTGGTCGGGAATAAAAGTGAAAAAGATCATATGAATATGTACCTCTATCTCTATGTCTTTGAAATATTATAATTTTTTTTTTTTTAAGAAATGAAAATGGTTTTGTAAGCTGAATATGACATTGGATAAACTTCTTTAAAAAAAATAAAATTGACATTGGATAAACTCGCTTCTCATTTGATTGTTTTTACACTAAGTATCGATGCCAACCTTGCTATTAAAAAAGGGGAAATGTTAACGAGTGTTTTTAGGGCACTCTTTTATTACTTTAAATGATAAGTTTTTAATGAAAAATTGTGTATGAATGTATTGAAAATTGTAATAATTGATTTTTTTAAAAGAATAATTATTAAATTTAAGATGCTTAAAAAGTGCTTCAGGACATTCGTTAACAAAACCCTTAAAAAATACTTAACTAATATGAGTTCCATCAAACTTACATGAAACCCGCATCATGTGAATTTAAAACAATAAAAGAAAATGTGTTGACAAATATGTGTTAATAGAACATGTAGCTAGAACTTCTCAAACATTTATACATTGTCAAAGTCTCATTAAAAAAGCACATTAAAAAAATATACAATTTTTCACCATATAGATTATTTTTGAAGGAGATTTTTTATGGTGGTCGAGGTTTGAATCTCGAACCATGCATGTTATATGAATTGTTCCTAACAATTGAGCTAAGCTCACAAGAACTTTTTTGAAGGAGTTTTGCACCATATTGATGTCTTCTACCGAATAAAAATTCAATTTTTAAATCAAAATGTACACTTTCACAATCATGCGTGACTTTTTTAAAAACATGAGTGTAGAAGATTTGGATTCTCTCATGTTTGAATCCGAAGTGCAAAAATCAATTTTATTTTAGCAAAAAAAACGTGAGAATGCATGTGGGTTACAAGCAAGCACTTATTTATTAATACGTGTGTCAATTTGAAAAATTAAATGTATATATCATATATGAACTCTTCTCCAAAATAAAACAAAACTTTATATTTTTTAAATTCCTAAATTATTGGTATAGAAAAATCTTTTCTTAGATGTAGATGCTTGTATGTTAATGATCCTCATCATGCACATGATATGTAAAGAATCTTACTATTTAAATGTAAACAAATATTTTTATTTTATTTTATAGAAGTGGAACCAGCCTTTGAAGAGACCAATATAACGTAGTTTACTCTCTTTGAGGCAAGATGAGTAGTACCAGCTTCTATGGATTTTGGAGAAGAGAGAGATGCAAGAGCAATATTTCCCATATGGGATTGTGGTAGTGCATTATATAACTCGTGTGAATTGGTCACACTTTCTCATATAATTGAGAGACAAATGATGGAGTGGCCATATCCTGTTGGATCAAAACAAATCATCACAAAGTTCTCTAATCTTAATGAAGTGATGATTCCAAATGGAATAATCTTCAGAGTGGATCAATTTGAGTGAACTTTTTGAGAAGATCATATGTGGAAGAGGAAGATAAAGGGAAACAAACACAATAAAATATAAATTGGGCTAATTAGCTTTTATAGTCGAATTGTTTGTGGAGGAAATGTTAGAAAAGAAACTGTGTTTCCTATGCGCATAAGTGCTTATTGAAATAAGCAGTTTTTAGCAAGATGAGAAAATAGAAAAATAGAACTAAGAATGAAAGAGAGAAGAATAGAGAGATTGCTGTGAATTGTGGAATTCCATTAAGACTTGAAGTTGCACAATACAAAGCCTTTTATAGGCAACAAAAGCACTTGCTTGTAGAACAAGCTATCTAACCAACCAACAAACTTTTGAAACAAAATTAACTAACTTTGTTACAAGGAAGTTATGTATTAATCTCCTAATAGGAAATAGAGTACTCACATGAACAAAATAAGGTGCTCAGAATTTATGTTTTTACTTCTCATTCTTAATATATTGCATCATCAACTTTCATCCTTTTAATTAGTTGACAAATAAGTCTATATTTGTTCTCTTTGTGTGTGTTTATATATAGATAGATAGATAGAATGTTAATACGAACTCACTAAAAAATTTGGTGTGCATTAACAAACTACACCTTTTTATTTTATTTTAGACAAAAATATATTTTTCTTTAAAAGTAGTTAAATCCATGTCTCTTAGTGTCATTTTGTCACTTACCAACACAATTTTTTTCTTTCAAGTAGATAAATAGAATCCGCCACTTTACAGTTTAAAACCACGACAACTTCTAACAACTAAGAGGCTCTTTTAAAAATTCCCTTTTAATTCATATATAATTTCAAAAAGAATCAAATTTGTCTCCATAGCTCGAATATTGCCCTAACTTTTCTCACCCAAAAGCAACTAATTCTCAACAAATTGTAAGTGCGAGACCTAGATGATAGAATTCGCCAAAACATCATAACTAGTAAAAAAACGCCGACACAAATGCATTTATCACCACATTTATAAGGGAACAAGAAATATTAGAGGGAATTGTCTTGACGCAAGCCCTCCCAACTTAAATTCATCGACAAGGCTCCCATTTACTAGAACAGAAACACATTCCATGATCCATTTACAATGAAAATCTATTTAAAACATAAGCAGATACGAATTTGATCACAAAATACGCAAAGCAAAACGTGCATAATTCTTAAAGGGAACTAACATTGAATTCAGTTGTTAGCACAAACCACAAAAAGTATGAGTTAAAAGTGAAAAGTTTTTTTAACCACAAATTCAGTTTGCTTTTCTCGACTTCAAACAATCAATCAATCGTTCTTTCCCTTCACAACCTCTAGCAATCACTTCGATTCTTCGCTCAATTCAAATGTCAATTCTTAAAAAACATGGAGAACCAACTGCCTAGTATTAGTTGCACGACTTTTAACATTCTTGCTCCAATACACAAGTGTTTTAACCGTGAGGTTCTAAATCGCGGTGGTACAGTGATTTTCAATTTCATCGTCAATCCAATCATGCACTTAACGAGCTATCAATTATGCTAAAAGCTAATAGCAGCATGCTATAGTGAAAGGTTTTAAATAGGAATTTTGTGCAGCGATCCTTTGTAGTGCAGAAAATTGAGTTAAATTAATGTGGTTGATGTGGCCTCAACTGCGATTACAAAGCCATAAAAAACCTTGATGTCGCAAAACGCATTGTGATCCCGAGCCTTTTTTTATGTTCATTATTAAAAGTTTGGTTTTTCTCATTGTGATTTGTGATGAGATCTGTTTTTGATATGTTGGAATTGTGCAGGAATTTTGGGTTAGAAATGAAGAACTTGTTAATATGTATGAGAAGAGACTTGATGATGCTAATTATATTCATTTTAAGGTTGGAAGGACTAACAACCGTGGTGATGGTATGTTACACACATACTCCTTCATTTGCAAAAATACACTTTTCAGTTCTCAATTTTGTCCATGTTAATAGAATTAAGTCAAGTATATCTAAACTCATGACATGTTCACTAGATCTCCAGATAGCTTATGTAAACAGTTTATAGCTTATCTGAAAACAGTACTAACATGTTGCATTTAATTTGGTTTATAAATATTAGTTAGATACTGGTTGCATTTCTGTTTAATGATTAAAATAGCACATTATCTTGATATCACTTAGTAGCATTTGATTTTTGTGTTGACTCTGTGCTTAAGTGCTTACATTTAGTATGAATAGGATCACATATAGGTCAGTGATTAGTTTTGTTTCCTAACACTATTAGGTCTCCACAACTTTGGACAAATTTTATTTTCTTGTGACACAATGGGAGCCCCCTAATTTTGCCTAACTTTGTCGCTGGTAGGATGCGTTCCAAACAGAGAGACAAAGAATACTTCTTGTAGATATGCGCTTATGGCTGCTGCAAGTTCAGGGGAGATGAGCTCTTCTGGAGGGCTGGTTAGAGATTCACTGTAGTTGACATACAATTTATTTGTTATTTCATTATCAATCAATTTTAGCTTATTGAAATCTTTGAAATCAAATATTTCACATATTGATCTATTCATTATATAGTAACATCTTTGCAACATAATTAGCTACAATGACACTTAAAATTGATTAGCTACTTAATATCTAACATTTTTTTATTGTTTCAAGTAATACTCTCAGGTGTTACTGAAATCATTTAGTAACACGAACTTTACCTAACATTTTCAAATATTACTAATTTGTTAAGGGTTAAATCTCATATATATTGTAGTAGAGGCCGTTGACTTTCTACATAGAGTTTAAAAGGTTATGCATAACAATGTTATGTCTTCTAGGTCCATGAATGTTGTATTCACGAGGATTGATTTTGCCATCCAAAAAGGTCTAGCGACGCAGCTTGTTGCTCGCTTGCCTTCTATTCAAGTGTAAATAATGATTTTTATATATAAATTACTTCTTAGCACTTGTATTTGACTAAAGGTAGAACCTTTCAAATAGCCCTGATCTGTAGGGAAATATATCAATTAAATTATTAGGTGTTAATAATCAAAATACAATAAATAACATGTCAATTACTATGACAATCTCAAGTCAAATTAAATCATTATATTCTTTCTTGAGAATTTTTCTATTGACAATTTAAGGTAATATCGAACATTAAAAATTCTTAGTTGAGTCAGTTCAATGACAGTATCATTATATGCATCATCTATATATGTAATTTAATAAATGAGACATATCAATGTTTATCCAATAAAGACTATCCCATATATATTGATCAATCTGAATTATTGATGTACGTCCTACTCACAATAATCATACGATGATGAAGAATTTAGATTAAAAATAATAAAATACTTATTTCTCATTATCATAATCTCTATTATGATAACAAGTCTATAATTTTAATCAAGGACGTTATCAAATTAACTATTTCAGTAAACGGTAAACAAGATAATGAATATTTATTAACTCTAAAATTGATTACATAATTGATTGAATCTTAGGCATCTCCAACATTCACAACCTAAAACAAGAAGAAAAAAATACTATCTTTTTTCTCCGTTTTTTTTTTGGTGTTTTTTTGTACAATTTGATTCCATTGGTTTTTGGGTCATTCTAACTAGTCCTATATATTGAAAACCCAGAAACCAAAACAAAAAATGAACTCATGATTTTTCTATTTTATTTCAAGAACCAAACAATACATACTTTTGTTGACTTTTTATTTTCTTATCTTATATCATCTTGACTTCATTAGTCTTTGGCTTTATACACATTTTGCTTATGTAAGGCAAAGTTTATTTCCACTTCATCAGTCTTTGGCTTTTTTTAACATTTCTTTATCTAACTTTATTTTATCGTTACCCCATTTCATTTGTGGTGGCTATCTGATATGTGTCTGCCACTGATGCTAACCGTTGGAATTGCAACATGTTCAACACTAACATATAGGATTACATGTGTTCATGTGTCGGTAAGATATCTGTATGTCCTTCAAACTGAAAAAACTCACTCATTGATTGACTTTATAATCGTGCCCTTTTCTTTTCTTTTCATAATAAGTGTAGGTGAAGGAGTGTGAAGATGAAGGAAATAATTGAAAAATTTGATTTGAAAAAAGTGATAGAAGAATTTGAGAGTCTAACAAAGGATGCTGAGAATGTTCAAAAGGAAACATTGAAGAAGATTTTGAAAGTAAATGCATCAGCTGAATACTTGCAGAGTTTAGGACTCAATGGAAGAACTGATCCTGAAAGCTTTAAGGCTTGTGTTCCATTGGTCACTTACAAAGGTTTGGAGACTTATATCAATAGAATAGTTGATGGTGATTTTTCTCCTATTCTCACTAGAAAACCAATCGCTGATATTTCCTTAAGGTATGAGACACGCTTTTTATTTACCTTCTCATTTGAATGTGTAAAAGTTAGAGGTTTCTGGATCTGATAAAAGTGTTGTGTTTTTGCAGTTCTGGTACTAGTCATGGAAAGCAAAAATATATACCATGGAATGATGAATTGTTTGAAACCACAGTGCAGATTTATCAAACCTCTTTTGTCTTTAGGAACAAGTATTATTCATAACTATTATTACTCAACTTCATGTCATGTATTTTTTCCTATGTAGCACATAATTGAAGGTGTGTCTGGTGTCCAACACATGTCTATATTTGACATCGATACGATATTGACATATGTGGTTACATTCAATCACTTTCATTTTTTAAATTACTACGGTGTCTACATGTCGGCGTCTATTTAGTTGCTTCATAGATATTTCCTGCCCATGAAGCACAGATACGACACTGACACGTTGATACCGATGATAGTTTGAGAAAATGAAAGTAATTAAAACTTGTCACAAGTATCGGTGCAACGTCGTCATCGGAAACCAAACACATCTTTAATATGAAGTGTCTATGCTATATGAATTAATTTTTATGAAACACTATCACTTACACCAAATATGACATTGATACGTCGACCTCGATAATAATTTAAAAAATTAAAGTAATTGAATATAATCATAAATATCAGTGTCGTATCGTTGTCTGACATCAATACATATGGGACAACAGACATTTCTTCAATGTGTCGGTTCTACATAGTTTTCTGCTAGTTAGCTAGAATGGACAAAAACTAACACAGTTCCATTATGTAGAGAGTTTCCTATCCAAAATGGCAAGGCCTTAAGCTTCATCTACAGTAGCAAATTATCACAAACAAAAGGGGGTGTGACAGCAGGAACAACCACAACAAATGTGTTCAGAAATCCAGGATACAAGCATGCGATGAATGCATTTAAATCCCATAGTGTCAGTCCAGATGATGTGATATTTAGTCCAGATTTTCACCAATCACTCTACTGTCACCTCTTATGTGGACTACTTTTCAGAGAAGAAATTAGTTTAATTTCATCAACATTTGCACACAGCCTTGTGTATGCTTTCAGAACATTTGAACAAGTTTGGGAAGAACTTGTTACTGATATCAAAGAAGGTGTTCTTAGCAATAGGGTAACACATCCATCCATTAGAACTGCTATGTCTAAACTGCTGAAACCAAATCCCGAACTAGCTAACTTGATCCACAAGAAATGCATAGGATTGAGCAATTGGTATGGATTGATACCAGAACTTTTTCCTAATGTTAAGTATGTTCTAGGGATCATGACAGGTTCAATGGAACATTACTTGAAAAAGTTGAGACACTATGCATGAGAGGTTCCTTTGGTGACTTCTGAATATGGTGCTTCTGAAGGTTGGATTGCTTCAAATGTAAATCCTAAAGTGGCTCCTGAGTTTGCTACTTATGTTGTTCTTCCTCAAATTGCTTACTTTGAATTCATTCCTTTGTCACAACTTGATGGAACTAAGGTAGAGCTTGAGCCAGTGGGGTTAACTGACGTGAAGATTGGTGAAGATTATGAGGTTGTTCTCACCAATCCTGCAGGTAATATAAATTTCAGACTATATTAGTGTTTTAGGAAAAAATGAATGATTACTGGTTAGTTTATATTGGGAATGTAATCCAATACTATGGTGTAAGTAGGTGGATAATTGTGGAGGACTTGATTGGGAATTTCACTATGTGACAACGCTTTTAGCCTAAATGGTTATAAAAAACAAAAGTTACAAGTTAAGTGGTTACTTTGCTTTGATGATATGACCAACATGGGACCAAATTTAGGTAATTTGTATTCCTAAATAAGGAACATAGTACTACCTAATCACATTAAATATGTACCTCTTTTTCAAACTCACTTTTCTATTTGCCTTCAAACCGGCCGTTCCTGAGGCTCGACTCTCTTTTTAAAATAGACCCCTAGTAAAATAAAACGTAATTTTTTTTGTGTAGCTAAACTTCATTAAAAAAAATCAGAATCAGAATCAGAAGAACTTCTAAATATGAAAGGAATTAAAAAAAATTAAGTGAAAAAGGTGAAATTTATCTAACGGTGTCGTTTGGATTTGTCACTCCTATGTTGTGGAAAAGGGTAAAACGAATGGTTTATGCAAAGAAAAAAATGATTGTTGTGATTCTTTCAATGAAATAGCTTTCCAAATTGACTGATTAAGTGATTATACAAATTAAGGGTGGTTTGATAGGATCATATTTATGTACAAAAAGGAGAACTAGAGTCGAGAAAAAAACTCAAACGTGTACTGAAGAAAGAAAAGGATATAATATTTATTTTTATTTAAGTGGGGGTGGATATTAAACTTAATTTTTTTTTTAGGCCCGTAGCATTTAGAGGCCCGACCTGGTTGAGCACCTTGCACTCCCCCAAGGCCGGGCCTGCCTTCAAATGACACCATGTCACTATCCCATATTGACATGCAATTAGTACTAGTAGTACATATTATGGTTATTCCTTTTTACATATGTTACATCATTTTATCCCTTTCCCCTTTCTATTTGAGTAGAGTTGCATATCATTCTATAAATATGTTCACGTACCTAATAAGGTTGGCATTGGCATTGTGAAATTATGAAAGTGAAGAGAGATCTTATTCTTGTTCCTCTATTTGCCTAGAATATCTTTATATTTTAAATGATTTCTTCATGATGCTTTTCTCGGATATTGTAAGTATTAAGTGACCTTGCAGTTGCAGATATCAATCTACTGAGATTCAGTTTTTGTTGGTTTAAATAAAAAATATTACCTGATGATATTTTTTCAGATTTATTTAAATCTAATTAGGTTTGTGATAATTAATCTTGGATAATTTGCAGGCTTATACAGGTATAGACTAGGAGATGCAGTAAAGGTAATAGGGTTCCATAACTCAGCTCCAGAAATCAAGTTTCTTTGCAGGAGCAACCTTATGCTCACAATCAACATTGACAAGAACACAGAGAATGATCTACAAATATCGGTGGAAACATCGTCCAAGTTGTTAGCTGAGGAGAAAATGGAAGTGATTGACTACACAAGCTACATTGATTTATCCAAAGAACCAGGACACTATGTTATCTTTTGGGAAATCAGTGGTGAAGCAAGAGATGAAGTGCTTGGTGAATGTTGCACATGTTTGGACAAGTCTTTTGTTGATCCTGGCTATGTTAGTTCTAGAAAAGTCAAAGGTATTGCGGCCCTTGAACTCCAACTTGTTCGAAAAGGAACGTTCCAGAAGATTCTTGAGCATTATGTTGGATTAGGAGCATCTGCGGCTCAATTCAAGACACCTAGGTGTATTGGTCCTACAAACACCAAAGTGTTGCAAATATTGTTGGAAAATGTTGTCCAGAGCTATTTTAGTTCTGCTTACAATTGAATTAAATTCAATCATGAAATATTTTACTTAGTCATTTAATCACATTTTGTCACATAGATGTTTCTGAGGTATTCTATGAAAAAATATATAAACTGGCACCAAGGTGAAATCCGATTGAATAACTTTGTGATACAATTTTAAATATTAATGTATAATCTTTAAACTTTTTGTTTTTAAAAAGGGTCCTACTTTATATCTATTTTCTACTTTTGATCCATTCCTCAATTAATTTTATCCTCTGCCTGAAGCACTTTCCAACATCCAAGTACGTCTCTGCCATATCTTCAACATCTTTACTGCACCCTCTCCATAATGCAGGGTAGAAATCCAGATGTTTGGATGGTAACAAAATTAAGAATGTTTATTGAATTGCATGCAATGAAGGTCATAGTTGTTATGAATAAAAGTGGAACTTTATACATTGTCAAAGTCTCATTAAAAATATGTTGAACCATGTGAATTTTAACAAATAAAACAAAATTTGTGTTAAAGAATGTGTATCTAGAACTTCTCAAACTTCATACATTGTTAAAGTTTCATTAGAAATACACATCTAAAATAAAATAAAATAAAATACAATCTACCATATAGATGTCTTCTTCCGAATAAAATTTCAATTTTTTTTTATCTCCGTGAGCTTAGCTCAGTTGGTATGAATATTGCATATTATATGCAGGTGCCGGGGTTCGAACCCCGAACACTCCACTTTTCCACAATTAAATTGTGTGAGCTCTGAGCACTAGACTACTTGACAAAAAAGAAATCAAATTTTTAATCAAAATAGACTTTTACAATCATGCACGGCTTTTTAAAAACATAGGAGTGTAGAAGATTTAGGTTCTTTTATATTTGAATCCGACATAGAGCTATGTTGATAATCTAATCATTAAAAGTTAGTGGATTCATCTACATAACTTCTTCATGTTAGATTCAAACATATGAAAATACAAATCTTTCAATACAAATACAACTATATTTGATTCTTTAACTGGTGCATCAGGGTCACCGGTTTGTATTTTTCATCTTCAAAACTTTAAATTAAAGATAGGGAGTGGTCATGTATAAGACAAAACATTTAAAGTTAATGCAATCTATATTTTATTTTTTTGGAACAAAACTTTATACCATCTAGGTAAACATTGTGAACAGTCCTGTTAAGATTCTTAGGATTAAGTTGGTTAATTATGATTAGTTAATAGTAAGTTACAAGTTAGTTAGTGGAGTTGAAAGTTAGTTATACAATTGGTTAGTTCATTAAGTCCTATAAATAAGGACCTGTACTCATTTTTGCATCTTTTATCAAATCTATTCATTTTTTATAATGAATTTCTATAAGTATCTCTCACATGAATACTCTTATGCTTGCAACCTTGCTTACATCTATGATCTTGATCCCTATGATTCTACGATTTTCTACAAGTCCTTCTTGATATTTTCATGCACTCTCTAGTAACTCCCTTGTTTGCTCTTTTTTTTAGGGATCCCTTGTCTGCTCTTGGAGATTGGATTATGGATAGGTAAAATAAATACAAACCAACAGTAATTTTGCTTATTTTTTTTGGAATGAACCAAAAGTAACGCTTTGGTGATGTTCTTTAGCAATAATTTCATATATGTCAATTCCAATTTAAGACTAGAGTTTAGGACATGGAAAACAAAAGTACATAAACCTTGCATATGCACAGACATGATAGCGAAAAGAAACTACTATAGTATAAATAAATAGAGCATATATTAATTATACTTACTCCCACATGTCTTTTTAAGACACTGCAATTTTCTAATTACGGTTAATTTGACCTAATATATTGAAAATGATCGTGCAAAAATCAATTTTAGCAAAAAACGTGAGAATGCATGTGGGTTACAAGCAAGCACTATTAATATGCTATGAATAATCTGATAATATAACGTGTGTCAATTTGAATAATTAAATGTATATTTTTTTAGGGAAAAAATTAAATGTATACATCATATATTAAAATAAAACTTTACATTTTTTAAATACCTAAATTATTGGTATAGAAAAATCTTTTTTTAGATGTAGATGCTTGTATGTTAATGATCCTCATCATGCACATGATATGTGTAAAGAATCTTACTATTTAAATCTCCCAAACAAATATTTTATTTTATTTTGTTACAAAAAGAGCATTGGCACCAATAAGCCTTTGAAGAGACCAAAATAACGTAGATTAGTCTCTTTGAGGCAAGATGAGTAGTACTAGCTTCTATGGATTTTGGGATGCAAGAGCAATATTTCTCATATAATTGAGAGACAAATGATGGAGTGGCCATATCCTGGTGGATCAAAATTAATAAATCATCACAAATTTCTCTAATCTCGATGAAGTGATGATTCCAAATGGAAATGGCAATGATATAATCTTCCAAGTGGATCAATTTGAGTGATTTTTTTTAGAAGATCATATGTGGACGGGGAAGATAAAGGGAAACAAGCAGAATTTGTTTGTGGAGGAAATAGAGTACTCACATGAACAAAATAAGGTGCTCAGAATTTGTGTTTTTACACCCCATTCTTAATATATTGCATCATCAACTTTCATCTAGAGAGCATGTTAATACGCACTCGGTCAAAAATTAGAAGGTGTTTATTAACAAGCTACACCGTTTTACTTTAGACAAAAAATATCATTTTCTTTTTCAAAAATAGTTAAATTCATGTCTTTATGTCATTTTGCCACTCATGAACACAACTTCTTTCTTCGAGTAGACAAATGGAATCCGATCTACTTTACGGTTTTAAAACCATCACAGCTTCTAACAACTAAGACTTTCCAACGTTAACACCAACCAAGAGGCTCTTTTGAAAATTCACTTTTAATTCAGATATAATTTCAAAAAGAATATCCCCGTGAGCTTAACTCAGTTAGTAGGGATATTGCATATTATATGCAGGAGCCGAATTTCGAACCCCGGACACCCCACTTCTCCACATTTGAAATGTGTGAGTTCTAGCCACTAGGTTACTTGACAAAAAAAAAATCAAAAAGAATCAGGTTTACCTTCATAGCTCGAATATTGCCCCAACTTTTTTCACCTAAAAGCAACGTATCCTCATTAAATTGTATGTGGGAGACCCGGATGATGGGAATTCGCCGCTACATCATTACTAGTAAAAAAACTATCGACACATATGCACTCATCATCACATTTATAAGGAATAAGAAATGTGAGAGGGAATTGCCTTGGGGCAACCCCGGCCCTCCCAACTTAAGTTCATCGATGAGGCTCCCATTAACTAAAACAGAAGCACAGTCCATGATCCATTTACAAGGAAACCCCATTTGAAACATAAGTTGGTTCGAAGTTGATCACAGAATACGCAAAACAATACATGCACATTTTTTAAAGGGAACCAACATTTAATTCGGTTTTTAACCAACAATTTCTGTGAACTATGTTCACGGGGACAACATTTATTATTATTTAATAGATTCAAATTTTGTGTTATGCAATTAAACATCAAAAGTATCATTTATATAGGAAAATTGTTGTTGACACATATGATAGGGTTGAAAAACACATGTAAAAGACGAAAATGCCTCGGCAGTTAACTACCAAAGTAAGGAACCGGCTGCAGTTAACTACCGAAGTTCCTTTGGCAGTTAACTGCCGACGAAAAAAAGAAAAATAAAACTTAAGTGCCGAAGAACTCTTTTTTTTTTTCCAAGAGTTGTTTCCTTTTTCAAGTGGCTTGATTAAAAATAATTTCAGGCTTGATCAAACTGTTTTACACTCCAGCCATTGCTTTCTGATCTCCCCATATTTCTCATCCACTCATCTCTCAGCTGCAAAATCATTTCCCCAAAATACACCAATTTACAAGTTTGCTTTGATAACACATTTATTTTTTAGCTTTTTTTTAAGGGAACATTTGTTTTTTAACTTGAACGCTTCAGAAAGCATAACTTTATTTTATTTTATTTTGGCCAAGACTGAAAGCATAACTTTAAATGTATAGAAAATGTTTTCTGAAAGTTAACATTTGAAGACAGGTTATTTCTTCTGTGCAATCTCAACCTTTCATTTTTTGTTTAAAGACAGATCGACGGCTACCTGAAAAACCAATTAAATCATATTTTGTCTCTTTCCTTTCACTCATCCCTCACGTATCTCCTTCACAACCATTTTTCTACTTCATTCCCTACACAGGTTCGCAGCGGTGTCCTTCTTCCTTCTCTATTTTCCCTTTTCCTTCTTTCTCCCATTCTCTATGTAAATTTAACACAGAAGCAAAACAATGGAAGAGGGACAATAGATAAGGAAGGAATGACATTCCCAACTAGTTAATTCTCCACCGCCACACAACTCACAACTGCATTTCCCCCAAATACGATTGAGATGGGTTTGTGAGCAAAAAAGGGGGACAAGTACGTTGTAGGAATGCATCCTGTGAACAACATCTATTCATCGGAGGAAAATGGAGAAAAAATACACTGGAGTCAATCCGTTCCCGAATCATACTACCAAAATATCCTTCATATAATAAATAATTTGACATCTCAAAAAGTGTAATTAAAAGATAAAAGTGAAAGAAAGCTCAAGGACAAATCACAAGTAACCCTTTAGTCTAAGAAGTGTGGAATTGAAAGAGAATCTTTGAAAGAAAAAAAAATTGATGAGTTCTTCGGCACTTAAGTGACGGGTTTTTTTTTTTTTTGTCGGCAGTTAACTGCCGAAGGAACTTTGGTAGTTAACTGCAGCTGATTCCTTATTTTAGTAGTTAACTGCCGCAGGGGCATTTTCGTTTTTTACATGTGTTTTTCAGCCCTATCATATGTGTCAACAACAATTTTCTTATATAGAGCTTATAAGACGACGTGCATAGATATTTTCGGTCCTCAAAGTGAAAGGGTGACTTCCTGAATCTTACCTTTTGTTCAGCTAAAAAAATTTCAATATACAAACAATGGATGAGTAAATCATTTAACATTTGAGAAATTGAAATTATTCAACCGACCATTGCGTAAAATGCACATATAATCCACTTAGATGACCCACCCTAAGTTCATATGATTTTTTTCTTAGGTAAAGTTAAGTTCAGATGATGTTGTCTTTTATGATAATAAGACCGATATGTATTTCTAGAATGAGAAATGATATTTGTACAACTATTTTTGTATAACTTTCTCTCTCATACTCACATTATCTTCTTATTCTTTCTCTTCTTTTTTCTCTCTATTGGTTTTGACCAATGAAAAGAGAGAACAACAAGGTTGTACCAAAAGAGCTGTTCAAATATCACTGATGTTCTAGAATAGAGCATCTATGTCTCTTTCACACAACATTAATTGTAGGATGTATAAGAGAAATCAAATAAAAATTGACAAATTTTTTCAGAGGAAATAAAAATTAACAAATTGTTTTATATATTTTTTGACAAAGTAGTTAAAATGATTTTATTTTGGTATACCAATAAAGTCGATCGTTTCCAATTTTGGTATATTTCCCATGTGGAAAGTCTTTAAAAGAATGATGAAATAGTCACTAATTGAATAGTGGACTGCAATGTACTTTGTTCATCAATATGGGGATGGTGCATGTCAAACGCAAAAATGAATGGTATGGGCAATTTGGCATATACATGGACTGTGATATGAACCATTGATGACGTAAGCACTTTATGGACTGTGGACTGTGATATAACCTATTTCTACTTGACTTGTCAAGGGTTAGTGGTGACCATTTTAGAGAAGTGGGAAATTTTGAATTTTGATGGAGATAGGCTAAGTTTAAATAAATAACTTTGCAAGCAGCAAGTTGTCAAAAAAAAAAAACATTGCATCCAACCATAATCGACTATTAAAAAAATAAAATGTTAACTTGTGCTTTTAGGAATCTAAAGTGGAAATTTTGTCTAAAAAATTGTGTCAATTTATTCTTTTAAAAATTAAAAATTAATATTTTGTAATAAATATTTATCATTTATAGAATCCTAAACATGTGCCTAAGAGTACAAGTTAACATGACCCTTAAAAAAATAAGTATGGTTATGGCATTATGAGTGTTTGACCGAATAGAGTCGTACGTTCTGTTTGGTGAAAATAATAAATATGATAAACTAAGTGATAATGGTGTATGTGATAAAATTAAATGTTCAACCAATTGATAAATATAAAATGGCATAAAAGACATTTTTAATTCATAATAAAATAGACATCAATTAATTTTTAAATATTTATAATTTAAATTTATTAATTTAATAATCTTCTTTATTATATACTAACACTTATTTTTCTACCCAAAAAAAATACTAACACTTATTTTACATTTATTTTCATTTTAGTGTTTATACTTTATTTTATAAACAAGAGGAAATTACACTCACCTTATCTAAGAGAAGCTTGAGTTACACTCAATTCCCTCTTATGTTAAAATATACACTCCTCTTCCTTGAAAAGTAAAATTTATACTCCTTTCTTCTATAAGATGCTTGAATTACAACCTCATCCCTTAATAATTAAATATGTACTACACTTTTAATCTATTTTAACATAAATAAATATTTTTATGATATATACTAATTTTGAATCACCATTTAAGAAAATAAATTCATTTCTTTATAATTTAAATTTCAATGATAATTAAATTTAAACATTTTGGTATTAATTTTATAATTTAGGGTATAAAATTAGCTTTTAAATAACCATAATTTATTGTCTTAAGTAAATTTTTACATCTTTTATTATTATTTTGGATTGTTTCATATTTTATAATAGGGTCTAAAACTATATGTTAATGAAACCGTGAATAATAAATAGCAAAAAAAATGTGTTTAAATTTTGATTATATTAAAATAAGCCCGCAATACTATTTTTTTTAAAGTTTGTTAGATTTTTATTTTTACTAGATTATTAGAAATGAAAAAAATTGTTGAGGAAGTAAAGTGTAGATTTTAACGTAAGAAGAGAGAATAATGTAATTCAAGTTTCTCTTAAGAAAGAGGAGTGAAATATTTTCTAATTTGTTTTGAATAACCATAAATAAATTTTATGTTTTCTACGGTGTAGATTATTTCCTTGAATACTTTTTTAGTTTATTGGACTTTTTATAATTGAGTGTGATAAAATAACTCAAATAGTGCCATTTTAACTTGATTTTAAACTATGAATGAATAGATCAAAAGCTTTTCGAACACCAATATAAAAGTAGTGACACTAATAGTTAAGCTATTTTGGCCGGTGTTGCGGTGATCGGTTGAAGATACTACTATACATATAGTGTACGATTTTGTTCTTTTCTTAAATGGATCCAACAAAACAAACTAAAAAGATCTTATCATGGATAAAGGAGTGCTATTTTGCTTTTGATGTTAATAAATGGCAACATTTTCCATATTGAGAAATGAGAGAAGAGAAGAAAAAATACTGTGGACTTTTTTAGATGACGAGATCACTGATTTCAGCCTATTTTTCCCACACGTGGGTGAAGTGAGTATATGAATGAGTGAGACAAGTCCATGGAAACTAAAACACACGTTTTATGCGGCACTAGCTTCAACTTTATACAACACCTTGGTTTTGTTTGCAGGGGATTTTGCGGGTGCAGATCCTGTCTGTTTGGTGAGGAAATGGTCATCTCAATTTCTTTTCATAAAAACAAGACACGTGACACTTTAAGATATCAATGGTTAACAAATATTTCTTACACATATCAATTAAAAAATAATCATTTATGATACAAAAAATAAATTTATTTCTTCATCTTGCGGCCTTTCTTGCCCGAGGTTACGCAGCCTCATCTTTGCCGTCGGCATTGTGACCTTCACGAGTTTCAGCCTACGATTGTATTATAGCTTGCCACCACTTACCCCTCCTGTTTGAACTTATTGTGTCTACTGTTTAACGCTTTAAAGTTTAATTTTAATCTCTTTAAATTCTTTTCAGCGTTATAATGAATTAGAACCATTGTTTTCAACTTATCCACATATCTTGTTTCTATTAAAGGAAATTGAGATGCCCATTTCCTCACCAAATGGAGAGGATTGCACAATGATCAAAATAAAAAAATAGAGTGTTGGAAGGGTAGATTTTGGACCATTTAGTTTTTTTCGATAGTACAAACGTTCCTTAATTTTGAGAAATTCAATAATTGTATTAGAGGGGGTTTATGAATTCTTCAAATTTAATTTGTTATAATATTCTTAAAATTAAAAAATATATTAATTATAAATGTTAATTTATCATTTTTTATAAAAAAATAATTTAAAAATGTAAAATATTTCTCAATTTTTTTCTATATATATATATTCTATCCCACACATCCCCTCTTCCACTCCCCTCCAAAGAGTAAAGTCTATTAATTTTGTCTCAGCCACATTTACAAGACCAAGTACTATAAAACTCTACCAATTTTTTTTTAATGAGAAATTTTAGTATGTTAATTGTTATAGGGGTCTTGTTAACAAGTGTCCTAAGGGCACATGTTAAGGATTCAAAAAATAGAAACAATTGATAACTTTTATATAGAAAAAGTTACTTTTTGATATTTTGGGAAAGAACGTTACCACTAAATATTGGAAGAAATTTTGGGGATTTTGGAGTGTAGATTAAAGATTGTAAAATTAGGTTTCCAATTTTATATATTTGGGGAAGAAATAGTCGGTTGAAGTTTTATATATTTGGGGAAGAAAGAGCAAAACATTTTCTGCAAATCAATCAATTTAGTCATTGGAAGTTTTGGTCACTATCGGCCAAATTAGTCTCTGCTTGTGTGGCATCTGACATGAAGATTCATGGGAGAGGTTAACGGCCACGTCAGCACTGTTAAAACCCAAACTGGACGCAGGGACTAAATTGATTGACATATGTGAAATTCAGGAACTAATTTGATATTTCGCATAATTGAGGACGATTTTGGCCGATCCTTGCAAATTCAAAGACGAACTTGATGATTCACTCATATTCTTACATACAAAAAAAGACATTTGACATGTGAGTCGTGGTTTCAGGGCCGGACCTTGGGTTGTCTAAACCACTCAATGGAACTGGGTCTCCCTAAGGCATGTGCCTAAAAAAAAAAATAGCCCAATAATACTGCTAAGTGTTAGGTGAGTGTATTTTTGGGAGGGTGGTTTGAAGTTCCTCAGGTATACGGTAATAATTTTCACCTTTGGGTGTACTGCTTATATACGGCACCTTGTATTTATCTTTTAAGAAAGAAATTTAAATAGAATGTTGTTTTTTTTATAAAAAAAAATAAATTTTTATTTTACTACGGACCTCTTTTCACCTACTGAACCGGGCCTCCAGATTCGTAGGAAGTGTCCTTTGTGGTTTGAACCCAGATTTCTCTATTCATAACTTATTGTGTTAGTTTTGGCATTAAACTCTTTGGGAAGAAGAAAGAGAAGAGTAAGAATCAAATTAAGAAGACGACCAATCTGAAGCAAGAAAGTTGGCCCTTTGACGAGTTTGGACCGTTTAACATAACATAATATTGTACTAATTATAGGGACTAGACTTTCTGACACAAACCTCTCAAAGGTTTGTAGGCATGTGGGTATATATGTAACAGTTATTCAATTTATAGAGAAGAGCTTATCTCAATTCCTGTGACGATCGTTTTTCAAGATCTTTGCCATTAAGTTTTAATTCTTTTAACTTTCCTTGTGTCGTAATGTACAAATTAATCACATGACCTAAGGCTTAAAAAAAGGTCCGAGTCAAGTAAAAGTTCGCAAATTATCTGCACTACTCACTAGTATCTTTCTCATAATAAAAATCTACTCCCACAAATCACTATCATAGTACCATTTATTTGTGGATTGCAAAGCTTTGCTAGCAGTTTTAATTTATTGGCAAGTGGCATTAACTATTTGGCTTAATAAAATGTACAAACAATTATTGGTTGCAATTCGATATTTTTCCTTCACCCTAATGAGTAATTTGTGTGAGCAAGTGCTTATAATCAATTCAAAACTTCAATTATAAGAAAAATTTAACTAGTAAATTATAAGTGTATTTATAAAAAAAAAAGGATTAAAAGAAGTGATATTTATTTGATTTGAATTGGTAGAGTATATCTCAATCAAAAGCAAATTCAACATCGCTAAAATAAATAAGATGAATTTGCAAACAAACTAAAAACATTCAAATTAATAGTATAATATAACGAAATGCATACAAATAATATAACAAAATTAAAGTGACTGGAATACCAAATTCTTTAGATTTGCAACGTTGAAGACTGGTCATTTGATTGAAGTAGATCTATCAATCTGAATCATACGAACATAGTACTAAGATGAGAAATCAAACAATGGTGTGTCAAGACGACGAACAGACAAGCCACACTAAGACGACAAAATCACGAAAGAAAGATTTAGATCTATATGAAAATCACTTATTTAAATTAAAAGATGAAGATGAGTGACTGTGGGTCAAACAATAACACAAAATCATCCCTCAATAAAAAAAATGAAAGCGATAAGCCGTAACCTAGAGATAAGAAATTAGGTTCGAATGTCTTTGTTGGAGAGTTTTTTTTATTTTTAATTTGGAGTTTGGCTGAAATGTAAGTAAAGGTTGGAGACAAAGCTTCTTTTTTTTAGGAAAAAGTATTTATTTATAATTATTTTCATTAATTTCTACATATTTGTAATTAGGCTGATTTGAATAACTTTTGTGGTTATTGCAAATATGGTGGCTAAATTGGGACTTTACTTTTATTTTTGACAAAAAATTGGTACTTTATATATCTTTGATTATGTGACTAATTTGGTGCAAATAAACAAGTTATATGGAGATGGATTGGACCATAAATAGCTCTCACTACAAAAATAATGTGTATTTCCTACACAATTTTATTGACCGGTCCAACTCTGTCTCAAAAAATTGGTCTTGCGGGGTTTTCAACAACAACCGCCATGCACGATAAACTTAGGCTAGCGATTTATTTTTTCTATTAAAATTTCGAGGGAACCTAATGTGTGGAAACTAAAAAATCGCTAGCCTAAATTTAATAAAAAATTTCTATCAAATTGATCTAGTTCATGGCCTATTAGAAGTAGAAGGTGCTCTGTTGGGATCCTCACAGACAGGAAGTCCGTTTGATAATGATGCAGTACCATTTCTTCTTAGGCCCGAACCACGGAATCCCATAAATATGATTCGAAATGGATCTCGTTCTATCCTTGATCATAGATTTCTCTATGAAAAATATGAATCGGGGTTCGAAGAAGGGGAAGGAGTCCTCGACCCGCTAGAGGAGGATTTATTCAATCACATAGTTTGGGCTCCTAGAATGTGGCGTCCTTGGGAATTTCTATTTGATGATTGTATCGAAAGGTCCAATGAATTCGGATTTCCCTATTGGGAAAGGTCATTTTGGGACAAGTAGATCATTTATGATGAAGAGGGTGAGCTTCAAGAGAATGATTCGGATTCGGAGTTCTTGCAGGATGGAACCATGGAGTACCAGACACAAAATAGATCTTTCAAAGAACAAGGCGTTTTTTCGAATAAGTCAATTCATTTGGGACCCATCGGATCCACTCTTTTTGCTATTCCAAATGATCCTTTTGTACCTGTGTTTTCACATCAAGAATTGGTTCCAGATGAGGAGATGGCAAATATACTTTTGACTTGCCAAACAAAAAAAATTTATTGGAATTTGAACAGAAAATATTACCAAGATTTTAATCTTTGGACTGTTGTGGATGGAATTACTTTGATAGTTTGTACAAGTATTTTTGTTTCACTAATAACTATTATTCCAGATACTTCATGGTACGGAATTATTTGGACTACAAGACCAAATCAGATTATTGAGCAAGATTTGATAAGTGCTAGTCAACAAATTGGAATTCATTTATCAACCGATTTTTTTCTTCCATTTGAACTAATTTCAATAATTCTTTTAGTTGCTTTGATAGGTGCAATTGTCGTAGCTCGCCAGTAAGAAATCTTTATAGAATTAGTAATATAAATCAAGATTATTTTTTTTTTCAATTCTATGTTATGTATAAACTCTTTTTTTTTTATTGCCGATATTTTTTTTTGTTCC
>Ga0228711_1002126_pt1 | contig 30112 bp, 11 predicted proteins | sample MedpolnodulmetaG_2_FD_177996 | JGI IMG/M metagenome (GOLD analysis project Ga0228711, IMG submission 177996) | Root nodule microbial communities from Medicago polymorpha collected in Santa Monica, California, United States - brown nodules | ecosystem: Host-associated > Plants > Roots > Nodule... | reverse complement strand
TTGTAAAATCAAGTAGTTTCTTTTATTTAATTAAGTTTAAGGGTAAAACAGTAAAATAATTTTAAAATCCCTCCCCCTCCCCTCCCCTCACCTTGCGAACCAAACACATTTTTAATTAAAATATCTCCCCTCCCCTCCCCTCCGTTAAAATCCCTCCCCTTCCCTCCCCTCCCCTCCTAATTCTCAAACCAAACAGACCCTTAGAGCATTTACAATGGCAGTTCCTTAATAGGGACTCCTTAAATGGACCCCACATTACACATTACTTATTTATAATATTTTAATAAAAATACCTATTAAGGACTCAAAGACTCCAATAGGAGTACATTAATAAGGACTCCAATAAAAAGTACTAAAATAGATCCACTAACTTTACATCATTAAACAAAAATAATTTATTTATTAAATTATAAATTACCTCATAATATTTAAGTATAATCCTTAAAAAAAATAAAATTATAAAATATTTATTTATTCGTATTAACTTAAAATGATGACAAGCATTAGTCATATGAATTAAATAATAATAATTTGCATGAATTACATTTTATTTAAAATGATGAGAAATAGATAAAATAATATTTAAAACAACTATTAATTATTTTTTTGAAATCAAAACAACTATTAATAATTAAAATATTACTTCTTCTGTAAGCGGGACCACATAGTACATGTTTTATTACTTCTTTTAAACGTGGGACCCGTTAGTTGCCTAGGAGAGAGAGAATCCTTATATAGTTACATGTTCCTTAATGGGGACTCATTTTTTCTTCCTCCAATGGAGGGTCCTTAACAGGGAGTGGTCCTTGTTAAGTTAGGATCTCCCATTGGAGATGCTCTTAGTTTTTAGTTGTCAAAGAAAACCTTCAACTATTTATTAAAAGTAAAACATTCTTCGATTGCAATGACCCAATCCTCAAGTTTATTTTGTCTCATAAGTTTGCCTCAACCAGAAATAATCTTACTTGAGGTGCATTAATGTATCATCAACCGTTTCTTATAGCTTTTTTAAGAGAAAAAAAAAATCATTTTAAAAATAAAAAAAATCAATTTTAAGAATATTGCATCCGTTTATTACGACTTTTTAAAAAAAATTAAAATCTAAAAAAAATAATCTAAAAACAGCTTCAAATGAGAAGTTGTTAAGAGCAATTTCTCAAAAATAAATTTTTTTAGAGGAGAGAGAAAATATGTTTCATAAAATTGAACTAATTTTGTAACAAAAAAATCTCTTTTATATAGTTGTATCTAAACTAACTAAATTATTTGTTTAAAAAAAAGTGATTTTTATTAAGGTAAACAAACGCAAAATAGATTCTGATTTTTCATAAAATCTCTAAATTATTTTATGTCAAAATCACTTTTATTTTAGTCCGTAACAAATGTGAATAGATTTTTCAGCTAGTAATTAGGCCTTGTTTGTTTTAGATTTTTTCCAAAAAAAAAATCTATTGTTTTTCTTAAAAAAAAATCAATTTTTTTATTCTTAAGTGTTTGTTTAGGATTTTTAGAAAAATCATTTTATAAAAAAAAATCAATTTTAACCTTAAAATGAAAAGCTATTAGGATTAGTTTTTCTCAAAATCTATTTTTTTTTAAAACAATGAGGTAACACATGTATTTGTTAAATCTCTTTTTTTTTAATGGATTTTTATGGGTGGTAGGCAAACAAAAATAACTTCAGATTTTTTTTTAAAATCTCTAGATTCTTTTAACAAAAAAATCTATTTTTTAAAAATCTGAAACAAACGCACCCTTAATATCACGTTGTTGGGATCTAAATTCTTCTTAGATTCAACTCTCATTAATCAAACCTCAAGTTATTAGGTACTACTCCCTCCGGCTCTATTTGTAAGCACCTTTTGTTTTATTTATATTTTCTTAAAAAAATAATTAGTGCAATTAATGTGTCTATTTTGTGTGTTAATATTATTAAATTGTCATTTGTTTATATGTGTATTAAATTTGACTTTTCATATTTCATGACAAGTTTTTTTTTTTACCGAATTATTTCAAGACAAGTTAGTAGTATTAATTAAGGGTATGTTTAAGGGAAAAAATGCACATAGTAATTTAAAAAGAAGTTTATATTCATAAACAAAATTTTAGTCAAATGAGTGTTTATATATAGGACCAAAAGGAGTAGTATTTTGTATTTTTCAAGTTTGTTTACCAACTTCTATCTACTAAATTTAATTGTCTCTGGAAAAATGTTGATACCAACTTTTTGTCCAAAAAATGTTGATACCAACTTCTATCTACTAAATTTAATTGTGACTGGAACAATGTTGACCCAATGTTTATTAATCTTTCGATCCAACTCTGTATTATCAAATCACTCCTATTAGAATCGGATGGGTTAAGGGAAAAACTATGTAATGGCATTGTAATTTCTTTTTTTTTAGATGCCATCAACTATATTTTATAATGGGTTAATTAAGTTTTTGGTTTCTATATATCCTGAATTTCGTTTAGTCCTCATAAATTTTTTTGACACATTTTGGTCCTATAAAATTTTTCAGCACGTAATTTTAGTCTCTGTTAAATTAAAATTTGTTTAATTATGCTTAAAATTTTAAATTTTTTAATGATTTTTTACGTACTTGTTTTAAACATTATAAAACGTTCCTCCGCAATAAGTTTGCTCAAAATTTTATTGTTAGGTCCAAATTTTCTTTAGTTTTATCTTGAATTTTTGGCGTTTAAAAAAAATTATATTTAATTCATTACATGTTAAAAAATTCTAATTTTTTATAAAAGAGATTATTATAGTGTTCTTAATATGTCTATTAAAAATCATTTAAAATTAAAAAAGTTTAAGTATAATTTAGATGTCGATGCATATAGTTATGAATGATTTTATTTATTTGTGACATCATAATGAGATAAGACAATATCTATATAAAAATAATTTATCTTATTTTTGTAAGAAAATCATTTACATTGTCAATAGTGACTCTTAAACTCTTATTTATCACTCTTAAAAATTGATTAAATGTCTCTTTTTAAACATATCTCTAACAGCCTGAAAAGCTATGAAGTTGCTATTTTCTTTCGGTGAATGAATACAATCATTTTTCATAAATAAAATAAAGTTAATACATACATAGCCCTAAAAAAAACATATATAGTCCTAAATATTTCCTCTGCTTGACGAGATATATAATGTTTTCCCTTTAGTATGTCTATACAATCCAAACAAAGAAGTACAAGGCAACAAATTTTATAATGCGTAGAATTTTCTCTATATAATCGTGTTGCAATGATACTTTTGGTAAAGACCCTTCGTCTAATGTCTAAAGTTTAAGCTTTCAAAATGCAAGAATTTTAAAAAATTTCAAGGGGAAGTTTTGTGTCTTAATGTGATCCTGCCCATTAGTCAAAAAAATAAAAATTACAATGATACTTTTGGTTGCTCACTTGCCGCCATTTTTTTTATGAAAAAATGTTAAATGTGAAAGTGGGTAGTTTGACGAATACAAAATTAAAACTAGGCAATAACCATTTACAAAATGGTTGACAATAGAGAACAAAAAGCTCCTTAAAAAAAAAACAGAGAATAAAAAGCTAGCAGACTCTCCCTAAACAATCATGTTCATTAATAATTTGATTTTGATTAGAAAATGTTGTGGAAATTAAATTTCAAGATTCTGATAAAATGGATTCAAGCTTTTACCGTATAGTCTTAGTATTTTGCTTTATGCTAATTGATTAAAGAAGCATGATAATTACCGTTATAAATTAAAAGTATGAAAATATCCTTACCTGTGTTTTATATCCACTAACAAGTGGAATTCAAAGACATATAGACATATATCATCATTTTCATCCACTCTTCAATATAAAACTTTTCTACTTCCATCTTTATTACAAAACTTTACAATGAGCATAATAACACTCACAAGTCAAAACTCAAAAGCTGCAATTGAAGTAAACCTTGACTTCCAAGCCATTTCACAGAAGTGAGGTTTCAATTAAAATGGTAATTTCCTCTTTTGAATTAGTTTATGGTCACATGGCTCTTCTAGGATTGTAGTTTGAAACCTTAAGATAGAATCCAACTTCTGAAACTTCGTACACAAATGAATAAAATAATATAAAATACAATATAGGTTTTGTCCTGTCTAAGTATGTTGCTCTTTGATCTTTGTGTCCACGAGTTCATCACTTAACGAAACTACTACTGCATCCTTCATTGTTCTTATAAATTTTATAATATACTATTTCATTGCTTAATCAACTCGTAACCACTGAACTTCATAATCATCTCACAAGTGCATGCTTATTAACAAACCACATGTGACTTGAGTGAGTGAATAAGTTAGAGAGAGGTTGGTGTGATTTTCGGTGGTAACTTCAAAGAGACCAAAAACCCATTACTTAAAACACAAAATTATACTTTGTGGTGGCTCTCAATGTCACACAAAACAAAAGGACTCAGAAAGTCGAAAATGCCAAATCATATTGGAAGTCATTATGATTGTCTATGATGAAAACACTTACAATGGGCCTCAGTTTTTTTTCATCTTATATACAAAGCTTTGGTTGTTTCCAACAAAATTTGTGTGTATGTAAAGACATAAAGGGGAAGGGGGAAGGCAAGATGTTTGACATGTACCAATCTATCCTAACCCTTTTGGTCTTTTGCTTGCTTGTTTTTTAGGTATGATTATTATTCTTTTTTTGGCAACGAGTGGAATTTGAGAGAATGATTGTGAGGCCAGGCCAATACCTAGGTAGCTTTTGAGTGAAGTTAATTTATACCAATCCATCCATGCAAGTGCAACCAACAAAGGTCAACAGAAAAGTTCAAAATAAGTCAACCCCACACAAAGGGATAATCCAATAGGAAAAAGGTGATTAAAGGACATGTCACCTAAGGGACAAGGTCTTAATATACAAATACAAAGAAAACAAAAGGAGGACAAACTTTTGGTGGTTTCACACTGTGGGGGGTTCAAGAGCCCATTAATCCAAACGGGTTTAAAGTTTGAAATTTACAACCAAATGACATGTATAATAACAATTAATTCCTTTATTATTCAAACTAAAAAAGGGGGTCCACCAGTGTAGGTACCCCAACTCAGAAGGATGTCTTGAACAAATGCATTCTCTCAGTCTCTAAGTTACAATCTGAATATTGATTTCACCACAGTATGTAATTAAACTATGGTAAGAATCAAGTATTATCTCCTTTCTATATTCTCTTTACTGACTAGTACAAAGCAGCAGGCCAAAATTATGCGCTCCTCTTTAAGAGAAAATATAGTAAACACTAACTACTAACAAAAAACTGTTTATCAACTTATGCCAATTAAGTCAAACTAGAGGCAAGATGATCAACAACAAATAAATAACTTCCTACAATCATGAATGATGCGATACCAGAGCGAGCCATCCGCAATCCGAGACCACGGGACAAAACATTCCTGTCAGAAGGATGGATCCCAGTAAATCTTTCAAACTTGTTTCCTGGTCGTTTCCATTGCAGTAACTTTCTCTCCATTGAGACATACTGGGAACCAGAGAATGTATAAATTACTATCAGATATTGGTTGGAATTTGGAAACACGTGAAATTTAAAATATGTATTTTACTTAATTGAGATAATATTCAATATAAGTGATGATATCATCAAGAACTAAGCATCTAAACTTAAAAATGAATAATTCTTGGTAACCACAAGTATGCCTTTGTAAGTCTAAGCGGAAAGGGAAAAAAAAAACAGATAATCTGAATTAAGGGTTGATTATGGGAATATGAAGACACTTTTGCCAGATTAGAAATGCTTCGCCTTTTGCTAAAATTGCATTCCATATATGTTGTCATATGCTTCTACCCAGGCAAAATTCATACATGCGCTCTGCCCTCTCTCTCATCTAAGCCATTCATATTCATTTCACCCCATTATTAATTATTAACATTAACCATTTGAACTACCCATTTTATTTATTATTTAGTAATAATGTGTTAAAAATTGTGATTTTTTTGTCCCTGTTATGCTCAGTTGGTAGGGACGTCGCGATATGCAAGGGCTGGGGTTTGAACCCCGGATTCCCCACCTATTCACCTTAAGGGGTGAATTTCTGGCCACTAGGTTACTTGATAAAAATCAATAAAAATGTGTTAAAAATTGTGTACTATGTTTGGTTTTTGGCAGACAATGACTTGCAATTACTATTCTATATTTATTAATGTTTAAGAGCTGTGTTTTTATTTGGGTTAAATATGTAAGGACTAAACTTAGAAGTTCCCAATTTAAGTAAGGACTAAACTTAGAAGTATCATACCCTATATTTTTCTTAAACTACAATAATACATTTATTATATTTTGTATTTTAATGTACATATCTTAAATGTATCATACCCTATATTTTTCAATGAACGACATATCACAGTATCGGACATGTATCTTATCTGATGTGCTTCATAACTGGGCAGCAAAGAAATGATATCCTATAACTGTTGGGACTGCAGAGTATGATAGGGCCAATATGCAAGTATATAGGAAAAAATGGGGGTGGAGGGAGCTGGAGGAATAGGAGAGATTAAATGGGCCCAAAAGACAAGGCCTGCTGGTTTATAACAGGAAGAAATGTGGAAAAGCAGCTGAAGTTGAAGTAAAGGAGAGAAAAGAAGAGGCATGACTCAATGGACAGCTGGCAGAAGGAGGATCGGGGGGAGAATACGGGAGTCACGAAGCAAGAGGGGAGAGAGTAGTGTATCGGGGGGAGAGTTAACTGAATGGAGGAATCGGTTCTTCCTCGGTAAAAGGGTGATTCTGTAGTCTATATTTAGGGAATGGATTCCCTCATGTGTTCAATCTGGTCATCTTAAATCTCAACCCTTAATGTAATATCTTGAATGAGAGAGTATGTTGAGAAATAGAGATGGAGGATTGGATGGTTGAGATTATATACGTGACCCCCTCATGTATTGAGAAATAGAGATAGAGGATTGGATGGTTGAGAATATATACGTGATCCCCACTCCCCTATAACTTATTTTCTCCATTTCTGCTAGGTGCCTGTTCCATAATAGTCTAGTTTCTATTACAGCCATTATACTAGCTTGTAATAGGGATTTATCCCTCTGTTTTTAGTCTACTCGGTGTTCAAATGCAAACCAGCATTTCTATTAGTAACTTTGGGTGCTACTCCCTCCGGTCCTATTTATAAGAAGCATTTGACTTTTTTGATTCATTGCATAAATAATGTATTTGGTCTATATTCTAGACAAGATACATTAATTACACAATGAATCTAAAAAATTAACTTTTTCTTATAAATAGGACCGGAGGGAGTATTAGAGTAGAGAGAAACATCTCTGGAAATAGAAAATGACTCCATCCTATTGGGTTAAACAGAATTTTTCTTTATTATTTGAGGGTAAATAACATGCTTAGTTCTTGGAATTTAAATATTGAAGTTCTGACCAAGGACTTAATATGGCACAAGGTTTTCAAACTTTTCATCAAGTAGCAAGGTTCATACCTTTGGCACCACGGTACATTGTGATCTACTTCTTGCAGTATCAAAACCATGAGAAGCAGCGGCAGCAACGGAACCAGAAAATCCAGCAGCAAGACTAACGGCCAAAGGAGACAACGGGCCAACTTCATCATTTAACCTGAGTCAAATCAAGCACTCTTAAACAAAAGAGAACAACTAAACTCACATGCAATTGAAGTAATTAGTCTGAAAGCACTACTAGCTGACAAAATATATTATTGGATGCATCAAGTATAGTGAGAATCACATGAAACCCCGACTAATCAAATAATTTAGCTCATTTAAATCAGTATCAAAAGATTAATTTAATTGAAAGTGAAAGATCGGAGGATATGTATCCACTTAAAATATATCAAACGCAATTGAAAAGGATAAAAGAGAGAAGCACATCAACCTTATTCATAGTTTACTTGGAAGTGAAGTAATTAGTCTGAAAGCACTAGTAGATGACAGAATATATCATTGAATGCATCAAGTATAGTGAGAATCACATGAAACCCCGACTAATCAAATAATTTAGCACATTTAAATCAGTATCAGAAGATTGATTTAATTGGAAGTGAAAGATCGAAGGATACGTATCCACTTAAAAGATATCAAAGCAATTGAAAAAAATAAAAGAGAGAAGCACGTCAACCTTATTCATAGTTTACTGAACAGGGCCTAAAAATAAACAGCATGCATCATACTTTTAAGGCTCAAAGGTTATGACAACTCAATCTATGTACAAAGAAAACAACAGAACAGCTTGGTATATAATGCTCCAATCATGGAGAGGTCCAAGTAAGGGTTGGACCTATTATGAATGATTATAGGCAACCTTACTATTCATTTTCAAGAGGCTGATTCACAATTGAGGTGTGACCTCCGAATCATATGGCAGTAACTCTAGCCGTTGTTCTAAGGCTCCACTTCATGTACAAAGAGGATAAAGATATGAGAATATTGACAAAATGTTACAGAAGAATTTTTTTAGTTTTAGTTTTAGTTTGACCACTCTCCTATCAGAATTTTTTTCGCAAAGTTTTCCTAAAAATGTGCCTAACTATATACAATATAAAAAAAAAAGGGTTAAATAAGTTTTTCGTCCCTATAAATATAACGAATTTTGATTTTAGTCCCTATAAAATTAAACTGAATGTTTTCATCCTCGCAAAAAATTTTATTTTGTTTTTGGTCCTTAATGGATATAATTTTAACGCGTTTTTGACATTTTTTGAACATAATATGAATATATAAATGTCGAATATAATAAACAGACATAACATGGATACAATTTGAACATAAAAGAGTTATAATTTTGCCATTTATATGAACATAAAATGGCTATTAAGGACGAAACAAAATAAAAAAAATTGTGAGGATGAAAACATTCAGTTTAATTTTTTAGGGACTAAAATCAAAATTCGCTATATTTATAAGGACGAAAAACTTATTTAACCCAAAAAAAAATGATACAAAAGAGATGTTCCTTTCGTTAATGAATAAGAGCTGGACCTGGGTGGAGGATTCATCCCTACAGCCTTCCAATCAAGCATTGCTTGGTGCAAAAATTGCCAACTTGAAAAAAATACGCCACCAAAAACAGAATCTCGAACAATTCCAGAACGCAGACCTCTCCACAATGTACTCCATCCTTCCAAAGATATAATGTTTGAGGGCCTTCTCACATTGCCAACCGATGGAGGCAACCCAGATCCTGTCATTGCCCATGGATACTCAAGTAAAGCACCTGATATGTTAGTATTCTTGGTTGTTAGGGTAGACAAGAGACCAACATAATGATTCAAAGACTTCTTGTCTGGATAGCAGCCATTGAGTAATCTTGCAATTAGCGGTTTGCGAGCCCCCTCTTCCAGTGAAAAGTTAGAGTTTGGAACATAAGAAGCAGAGGCAGCCTGCATACGAAGCTTGATGAGTTCAAATGGAGAGCTTATGAGTGTCTCTGTGGCACCAGCAGCCATGCCAGCCAAAAAAGCCTCAGAAGCAGTGACGTAGTTATTTTCCCGACCATCTGCCAAAAATGCACTCGTGAGCACCAAAGTCACTCACTCTCCACCCAAAAAAAAGCACCATAGTCACAAATAACAAACTCTGAAAGGTATTGGGCAATAAAAACAAACGAACTTACCTTTACAAAAAGCTGTCAGGATTTCGTAAACCCCAAATCGTGCTCCAAGACCAAAAATCCTTCCAAATGCCAACCAACCAAAACCACTAAACATACCTGAAACACTCAAATGTAACAAGACACCAGAGTTAGCACTAAGCATACATAATATATCTTTTTGTGCATTGATCCAATAGGAGCATAAAGTTTGTTTCATAAAACCAATAACACAGAACCGAATCTAAAAATGCTAAACAAGATGACTAGGGTCTTTCTCCTCTCTCTCTCTGTCATACTTCTCACTCCTTAGATTCCCCTCAACTAATCAAACCATTTGGGCCAATTAGTTTCCTTCCTCTTTTCCTATGAACCAAACACATTGATGGAAGATTCTGGAAGCAATCGATCAAAGTAACCATTATATTGTAACTGACTCCAGTAAAGTTTTGCTAGGATTTCTAGCAATCGACTCCTAGCGGTTGTCGATCGTATTCGCAAAATAAATTAGGGATAGGATTGCCATTTAATTGACCACTACCTGACAATTGTTAGAAACCATATAAAACTTAACTGTAGTTAGATAATGGTTACTTCGATCAATCCCTTCGAGAATCTTCCATCAATGTGTTTGGTTCAGAGGAAAAGACGAAGGAAAGGAAACTAATGCACACACAACTAAACACCCACTGTATGCATGGAATGGAAGTAGCAATGGTGTTAGACAACAACAACAACTCAACATTCCGATGAATATATCTCATGCATACACACACACACACCTAAATCCAGTTCTATTCTCTTAGACAATTTATCAAACAGTTGGAAGGTCCCAGAAAAGATAGAACATACCTGCATTGCCTGAGACTGCGAATACTCTCTTAACAATCTGATTAGCATTCAATTCTTTACCAGCACTAGAACCAACCTATGAATTAACAAGAAAAACATTCTTATGAGCATAATCAAATTGATATTAGTAGTTAATTAGAAGGAGTTGTGAAAGTCAGAACCTGAGTGAGGACTTTGATAGTGTCAAGAGGATATGTGAAAGTTGTGGCTAAAGCTATTGACCCAGCAGCGGTAACCCCGTGAAGAGCGAAAATCTGATTCTTTGATAACTCCTTCTTCATTTTAACACCTGAAAAGGAAAATGAAAATGAAAATGATGAGAAATACTGTAATAATAATTTATATTTATATTGATTGGAATTGGAATGAATAAAACCTTGGTTAAACCCTACTAATTCTCAAACGGGTGCTACCTATACAAATACAATGGCTTAGCGCTGCTTGAAGAATATGATGGCGACTATGGGTGAAGCTGTTTTGAGGCTATATTTCATGTTTGGTTTGTCCAGTAAAGAGGAAAAAAATATAAAGTTTTATGTATAGGGAAATATATTTTAAATAGTGTTTATATGTTTGAGTTTAATGATTATTTATCATTTTCTTTATCTATAAAAAAATTATATTGTTTTTGAATAATCCCAACAGGTCCGAGGTAAAGTATTTTTAAAAAAAATACTAGTAAATATAATCATCCTTTTTTAGAAGTCCATTTGATATTTTTATTACATGATGTTTAAAATATATTTTTCCCATTGCTAACTTTATGTGTCAACAAATTAGTACAATTAGGAATAAAGTGAAAAATATGGGACTAGATTCTATAGATGCTCTAACCAAACTAGTATAAACAACTCTCAAACTATAAACAAGTCTATGAACTTGCCACCATACAAAAGCGAGTTGAAAATCATGAGATTCCAAACTCATTAATATATATCTTATAGTGCCACTCCCAATCATCAGCATTTCATAGACTTGAGTTTATCCTCATTGGCTGTTCCTTGGGAAATGCAACTCCTTTTGATTCCATGTTCTTGAATTCTCTTATTGGTGTTCCATCCAAAGAGAAGCTGCATTCAATCAAACACATGCTCATCAATAATCAATTCATTTTTTGAAATTTAAACATTTTGAAGAATTCTAAATGTAACAATTATCGATACTTTAGTTTGAAGATGTGGTTGGAATCTGATATATGCAAAGTGTCCAACGCCAACGTATGTAGTTAAATTTAATTATTTTCATTTATTTAAATTATTAACGATGCATATGTGTCTTGTGTCTGGTATTGTGATATTTGTAAAAGTGCTTACACAATGCGTTGAGGATTCCAAAGAATAGAATAGGTGTGGAAATCAGCAGTTGGATCAAACCATAGATGAAATTGCTGCTCTCTATTGCCTTTTCCTTGACTAAACACATTAGAGTGAAGAGTGTATGGTTCTCCACTCACATTCCCCAATTTGATCCTTTTGATGACAACTGCATGCCATGGTAAAAATAATTAACACATGATCAGGAACTTAAAAGTTCAAAAATTGCTATATATTATTGTAGCATTAATAAATAGCACGGTAACCATTATTTGTACTTACATAATAAGCAGTGACGGTACCAACAGAATTTCCAGCAACAAGTTTAAGCTGCATATCAATGTTGCCAAAGAGATATTCATTCTTGGATTGAAACCCTGAACCAGAGGCTTTGTCAAGGGAAAGAGTGAGAAGTTGACCGTTGTTGAGTATCTTGGCACGACCATCACCTCAAGTTATATCAAAGTTTTGGTGGAAGTTTCCTGATGCATCAACGACCATTACAGAGGCAAAAATCAATAGAGATAGGAGGATCAAACAATTATGAGTAAATGTCATGATTGATATTTGAAGGTGTGTGTATATCTTGGTAGAATTTGCTTTGGTAGTGGTGATGAAATGTTGAAAGGATGATTGTGGCTGAGAAGTGGGAATGGTATTTATAGATAGATGTGTGGAAGGATAGAAGGAACAGAGGAAAGTGCACTCGATCGGATGTTGCTATGGACAACTGTAGTATTCCCAAGAGTTGGCACAGATATTAAATAAATAGAGGCAAGTTGTTTTGTTTTTAATCAAATAACCTATCGACTAGTGAATAAGTAAAAGTCTGGGGTTTAGACCACCGGTCTCAGCATATATAAGAAAATGTCTTTAATAACTAAGTTATACATGTTCTCGGAAGTAATAGAGGCAAGTTTTAATAGGTGCTCCATCTAAAATATTACAAAAACTTAAATATCATTTGAAACTCTAATGATGGTCAAAAGTAAAGTTTTCATTCCAAGTCTTCCTTGGTCACGATCCCAAATAAAAAATATTTGCACACACATAAATGAAACAAATTAAAAGAAAAAAATTAAATGATAAAAAATGATGTGATTAATTTTTTTTAATCTCCAAAAAAAATGTTTTTCTTTTAATATTTTGTTTATTTGTATGTGTGCCCTAATGTTTTTAAATTGGAGTTGCAATCATGTATGTTTTTTTAAAACTCGATATCCAATCCAAAGATCGACTAATACAGAAGTTCAATCCCTTGTCTAAATTTCACATTGCTTTAAGTTTTTACACAAAATTAAGTAAAACAATACTAGTTGATTAATAGACACATCCATTTTTATTACATTAACTCTATTTATTTGTGTTTTTGATTAATTGACTTGTTAGTTGATAATGTTTTTGGTTAATGAAAAGTTGAAATCAAAACTATATGCCTCGTGTAATTGAAGATTTTGTTAATATCTGCAAGTGGCTGTCACTCGTTTTTTTGTAGACAACCCAACATTTGAGACTTAAAAGTACTAGTGGTAATGAAATGTCTTTAGAAGACGCGCATTCACATATTTTATGGCTATTTGAAAGTGCAGAGTTGGTTCCAATGTTTAAGTGGGGTCCCAAATCTCAATAATTTCGTCATGGGCAGGCACGTCCCAGCCAATATACGAACACCGCCATAAGACCGCTAACGGATAGGGCTCTGCAAGCAAAGTGATACTTGTAGGTCGCTTGGGGGGCATGATGTATAAAAGCAACATAAAATATAATCAACTGAATAAGAAAGAATATGATAATATAATGAGGAACTAAATGCTTATTCCATCATGTGTTACAATGTTAGGTGCACGAAGGATATTTGTGTTTGAACAGGCTCTAAGTTTTGCCTGAAGAGGATGAATGAACTTAAGGTGGTTGCGGATTGGTGGAAGGAAATGCTCAGTGGATGAAGGGGTAACCAAGATATGAGGTGGATTGCAAACACTATGACGCACAAATCAATACAAGTTTCAGATGGCAGAGAGGGTAGAATACAACATACATTGAGAGATGGTGAAAAATTGTTTTTATAGGCTCCAAAAAGAGTCGTTGTGTAGTAATGGGACACCGTTATGGACAATGCCAATCAATGCCGAGCTTGATCACGAGCCATGGAGCAAATATGTGACATTATGAGACAAAGGAAATTTGAGGCTTGAGAACAGGCTATGCTTGTTTGGGTCTATATAGAAATGGACCCTAATATGATGGCGGATTGACATTTTGGCCAATCAAGAACCATATCATGTTTACTATTTTTTATTTTATGTTTAAATATCTAACATTTTGTTTTTAACAAAATTTCATTAATCTTAGATCCTTTAAACTTTTTCCTTTGCTCTTCTATCATGTTCTAAAGTCTAAACTATCAATGCGCTCGTACTCGCGCACATAATAAAGACAACAAATAACAAAAAGACATCGTAAAATAACGAAAATATGATCCAAAATAATGTATTGACGTTGTATCGTATCAGGAATTTCAATTTTTTTATACATAAAGATAAAATATTTTATAAATCTTTTTCTTTAAAATTGAAGGTTTACACTTCCCAGTGTTCCACACTAGTTTATAGTAATTGGGCCACAAGTTTCAATTAAACAAGCCCAATAAAACACGACCCGATAGAACATAAAACCCTAATTCACAGTCATATAAAAAAGACTCAGCTTCCTTCTCCACTCTTCGTTTGCCCAGCCGATCTCAAACCTCCTCTGCAACAATGGTAAACTCCTCTCTTCCCTTATCTTTACATTCAACAAAAATTTCATTCATAGATCTCACTTTATGTCAAATTGATTCAATTTTCTGTTGTTATAGGTGAACGTTCCAAAGACAAAGAAAACCTACTGCAAAAGCAAGGAGTGCAAGAAGCACACCTTACACAAAGTCACCCAATACAAAAAGGGTAAAGATTCCATCGCTGCTCAGGGAAAACGTCGTTATGACCGTAAACAATCTGGTTATGGTGGACAGACCAAACCCGTCTTTCACAAAAAGGTAAAATTACAATTGACCTTAAATCTTGACTAGTAATTAGTAATTAAGAGGTTAATTAAGTTATTTGTTTTTATTGTTGTGTGTTTGAATTAGGCAAAAACCACTAAGAAAATTGTGTTGAGGCTTCAGTGTCAAGGTTGCAAGCATGTTTCACAACACGCAATTAAGGTAAGCGTGTTTGTTTATGTAGTGAAATTTGTTCTATTTTTGGGTTCTGTGGGTAATGGGATGTTTTTGTTTGTGTTTGCAGAGGTGCAAGCACTTTGAGATTGGTGGTGACAAGAAGGGAAAAGGAACATCTCTGTTTTAGGTGGAAAATTACAAGATTTTTGCAGTTTTACTGTGTTTTTCTTTTGTACCCATCTTTCGATTTTTCATTTTGCAGAAATACTTTGTTATTAGACTATTGTTCTAAGATTTCTAATGGATTGTTATTTTACTTTTCTTAATTTTGTTTTTTGCAATTCCATCACGTTTTTACTTCTTTATGCTATTGCTTGATTGATTGGAACTCTAGTTTTAGCTAGAAATGAATCAACATTAATTTTATTAGAAACGATTTTACTGGAGTGGTGCCTGGAATCTTCGTTATAGTGGAACCATTACTTTCATTTCTAGTAATGAAAGAAGTGGTGAGATAGAGGTTCCCTTCTCATATTAACTCTCAAAAGTGTAGAGGAATGGTGCAATAATTCCTATTAGTAATTCTTGTTGTGTGTTCTCTTCTGATCTATTCTTATGTTAATCACACTTCTGGTATGTGATTATGTTAATTCTTCTGTGATTGTGAGTTGAATTAATGTTATCACTACTTAATTTCCTCACTTTTTAAAAGAAAAAGGGAGTATACTCATGTTTATTAGAAAGCATGGTTATTGTAGTGTTGCATTGATGGGTAAACTAGTGAAGTATTGGTCTGTCTTATAAACGACATAAAGGAATATTTTATGCAAATTAGAATTGATGCATTGTTTACTTTTGTAAACTTGTGTCAAGCTAATCTTTTGTATATTATCCACTTCTATTACAAACATGCATAAATGGTTAGTTTTTTTTATTGTGGGACATTAATGGTTGAATTTTAGCTGAGTAAGGTTGCTGCATTTGATGTTAGAATCAGCTCTCCTAGAGGTGATTTATGTGAAACGAATAAAATAACTATGATTATTTTAACACTGATAGACTCGAGTAGATAACAACGTTCTTGCAATATTAGATAAATAAAGAAAATTTTCATGTTAAATTAGATTGGGACGCTGGTCACTACCAAAAAAAAGATTGGGGACGTTGGTTTGATCCCACTACCAATATTTTATTGCTGTCAATTTTTAAAGAACAAGGTTGTTTGTTTCATGGTTGAAAATAGGTTGATGGTGTTGCGCCCTTGATACCTCTAATTATTGGTTTTACCTGATAGAACTCGTCCTTGAGCTCCATATGGTTAATTTGATTAGAAAAGAGAGTTAAATTGACCCAAAAAAAAGGTTGAATTTTCCTTCAAAATAAGGTAGGTTAGATTGCAGTTTTGGTTACTCTGTTAAATTTTGGTCGACCTATTTCTAAGTTTGGTCATATACTTTTACAATTTTTGAAATTGGATTCAACACTTTTAATGTTCGAGAACTTTTTTGATATGGATGCCACAATTTATTTAAATATATTATTAATTTATTTTATAGCTAAAAATTTAACTGTTCTTCAAAACAAAGTATTTCTTCAAAACAAAAGTATTTCTTCAAAACAAAGTATTACTTAACCTAAATTAACCAAAATAGAGTACTTAACCAAAAGAGTACTTAAGATGACATAGGCTTAAAAAGTGCATTAACCTTACATAACCATAACCTAAATAGAGAACTTGATCATAACTAGTACTTTAGAGTACTTAACCTTACATAACCAAAATTAACCAAAATATAAGATAAAGAGTACTTGACATTAAATAACCTAATATAACCAAAATATAACATCAGTCTGATTGTCATTCATTGCCAATCCTAAAAGTTTTGTTCACTGATTGTTGAGTCCCCACAGTTGCCATATCATCACTTTTCCTTTTAGCTCCTGCAAACCATGACCTTCTAGGCACAAATAAAGATGAATCACCAACATTAACATGCTTGCCAGATGTGTTGTTGGTTGTAGCAGTTACATGAGAAGCAGTCACATGATTAGCAGTTACAGGAGCAGTAGTTACAGAACCAACATGGTTGTTTGTAGCAGCAGTACCAGATGTAACATTTGTAGGCCCTTTGGTGTTTGACTTTGCAGCAGCAGTCTTAGTATTATTTTTGCTTGTTTTAGGTGCCACAGTTGCAGGTGCATTGGTGTTGGGATCTCTAGCAGGTTGTATGACAGAAGATGTTGCAGTTGCAGGTGCATTTGTGTTGACTGAAGCTTGTGCATTTGAAGCCTCAGGGTGTTGAATATCAGTATTATTCTACAATATCACAAAGTGTGTTATATATCAGAAAATGTGTTATATATCAGAAAGTGTTATAACCTAGAAAGTGTGTTATTACCTTGTTCCCTCTAGGTCTAATTGACCTATCAACAGTTGTTTTACCCTTACAAGTCCTCATGTTATGTCCAAGTTCCTTACATCTTGTGCACCTCACAGTCTCCTGATTTCTCTTTCCCTTCTTGCTATTTGACTTAGGCTCATCATTATCCTTCCTCCTAAGTTTCTTTGGCCTCCCAGGTGCCCTTCTAACTAAAGGTGGCAGTATTGGTGGAAGGTTCTCTTCTGGCCATAGCTTTGGTCCATTTGAAGGCATGATCAGATTACCATATGTATCCAAGAAAGTTTGCTTCCTGTTATGTGAAACCAACTAGATTATACTCAATTAACCACTTAAATTAAGAATACATAAAGCATATAAAATTACAACTCACCTGTACCAATGTGCCACATATTCATCTGGGTTTTGGTTATATTAGTAGATTGCTGCAACAACATGTGGGCAAGGAATACCACTTAATTCCCACCTTCTACATGCACATGTCCTCTCTTTGAGATTAATCACATAAGTATCACTTCCATCAGAAGCACTAAAGTGAGCATATTCCCTATCACCATGCCAAGTTGGTGACCAATTATTTGCATCCTTCTTAGCCTTGTCCAATATCTTTTTGATCATTGGACAAATTTCACCAGAATACCTCAACATGTAGTTCCTTAATCTAACTATCATATTAGTCATATAGAACTTCAGTCCCTCAATAAGTGAAATAACTGGTTGGTCCCTTAACTCAATTATTGAAGCGTTAAATGCCTCACACATGTTATTGACTTGTAAGTCACAACATGTGTGAGTACTGTATCCTGCCCGACTCTACATACCTGGTGGATATTGCCTCATCTCATCCCAAGCTGTCTCACTAAGACTTTTCAGTTTGTCCATAGCCCTGTTAGAATCATGCATAGTATTTGCCCTAGCTGCAGCCCACAAAGCTTCTTTTAAGTGCTCACCAACATGTCTTTTTTCCTAAAATTCCCATACAAATGTCTCACACACAGTCTATGCTCAACATTATTACCAATAGAAGCTATTGTATTCACCAGACCCTTGATCATTACAAACAATACAAAATTAAACTACATAATATTAAGTTAAACGCAGACAAATAAGTAAATAGTTAGAAAATTACCTTTTGCTGGTCTGATATGAAAGACCATCTTTTGAATTGAATCCCTATCAGTTTTCAAAGGCCTAAGACCATCACTCAACTCCCAACCTGGACTGACATAAAACAACTTATACTCACCTTCCACACCAACCTCTCTCACTAGTTTGTCCAAATCTTTGAGGTTTGTCTGATCTATGTCTAACTCACCACCAAATTCATATACTTCACCCTTCTTATAAGCTATAACAGGGTCAGAAATGAAATACTCTTTGTGGTGAAACCTTATCTTCAATGAATGGTCCTCAACAGCCCCTACAAAGATTGAATACATACCATTTAATATTTAATTCATAGTGTATTACAACTGTATGAATACTGTATTTTCATACAGTATTTATACTCATACTTCTTTCATACGAATGTAAACCAAAAAAGCCATATAAAATTAACATTTTCCAGTTATTCAACCTTGCATAATTATATACAGTATTCAATACTTCCAACAACCCTTTTTTATTCAGAAATAATGTAACATGAGCTTTTCTTTATAGTTAACAGACATATGAAAACAAAAAAACGCTTACTTTGAAGAAACCATGTCGGGAATCTGTCCAGAGAACACGTTTCCTTGAGTTGATGGAACTTCCATATTTGAATCTTTCGTCTTCTCTGAACCTTTAGTCGTCGTCGCATCCTTTTTCTTATTCTTTGTTCCTGTACTCCCCGTCGCATCTTTATTCTTCTTCGTCGAACCCGTACTCGTCGTCGCCTTTCCATCTTCTTTCCATTTCATTTTCGCAACAAACAGAGATGAAGAATAACCTGACAATCGATTTGTGAAGGATATTCGATTTCGGAAACGATTTGGGAAGGAGATTATGGATGAAGAATTGATTTGGAAACTTAAGGGTTTGTGGTTTTTCCCTAATGTTAAAATTTGGGAAAAAGTTTAACCCTAGAATCTGAAAGAAACTCTCACATGCCAATCCTTATCTATTTTTTCTTATTCAAGTATTACACAGGTGGCGTTTTGATTTAAAAAAATTGGGAAAATACACATGTGGCATGCCAGTACCATTAATCAAGTGCCACCTCAGCGTTGACCAGGTCAAAATTGAACAAAATGTCACTTTTGCAAAGGGGCTAAAACATAGGGGGCTAAATTTTCATTTTTTTAATAGGGAGCCAAAATCGCAACATTATCAAAATTAGGGGGGTCAAAACTGTAGTTTAGCCTTTTATTAATGGTAATATATCAATTAATTCAACAAAACAAAGTTCAAACCAATTTCATGGAAGTCTAAAAATCAAAATCAATTCACCTATAACGAGCATGATTAATGAGGTAGATGAGGGAGGGGGTGATGCCAATTTATTTATTTTAAAACGAGATGCTGAGTGTTGTTGAAGCTACTGGTCGTGAGTTGATGTTGAACTGTTGATGATGATGAAGGGTGTTAAGAAAATTTCACAACTATTAATAGAATATAGGGTTAAATAAGTTTTTCGTCCTTATAAATATAGCGAATTTTGATTTTAGTTCCTAAAAAATTAAACGGAGTGTTTTCATCCTCACAAATTTTTTTATTTTGTTTCTCGTCCTTAATGGCCATTTTATGTTTATATAAATGGCAAAATTATAACTCTTTTATGTTCAAATTGTATCCATGTTATGTACGTTTATTATATTCGACATTTATATATTCATATTATGTTAAAAAAATGTCAAAAACACGTTAAAATTATATCCATTAAGGACCAAAAACAAAATAAAAAGTTTTGTGAGGATGAAAACATTCAGTTTAATTTTATAGGGACTAAAATCAAAATTCCTTATATTTATAGGGACGAAAAACTTATTTAACCCTAAAATATATAAATAACTACAACTAATTTATTAAACTAAAAAATTCCGAGTTATAAAAAATAATTATTAATATATTTAATTAAAATGCTGATGTGACATTTACATTAAACTTTTTTGATACATCACTTTTAATTTAAGTGTTGGATCCAATTTTAAAAATTGTACAAATAGGAGGACCATTGCGAAATTAAATATATGGAGACCAAAATCCAAAAATTGATAAAGCATTGGGATTGAAACATAATGACCAAAATCTAAAGATTGACAAAAAAGATCAAAAATACAATTAAGTCAAAAAGTTAATGACTATATTAAATTTAATAAAAAAAATTCAGAACCAATATCAATTTTGCCAGCACAAAAATCCTAATAAAAAAACATGCGTAACTTTTTTTATTTGATATAGTATAATGGTGTGTTACTAATAGTAAAGGGGATTTTGTAAAAAAAATAAATAGTAGAGGAGTTAAATATTTCGAAATAAGAGTTAAAATTACTAGAGTAACTCTTTATTTATTTGATATAATGTTGTTACTCAATTTATGCATATAACTTCCTCTACTCTAAGGAAACGATCACCTATCAAGCTGTGTATAAAAATGTTTCAATCCATGTTTTAACCTATCCACAACATCTTGCAATTTTTTTATTTTTTTTTAAGGAAACAACACCTTGCACCTTATTATTTGGAGATGGCTGGAGTGAGAAGATTTCTACCTCTTGCATGCGTTGTTTTTATGATTGTGCTCTTAGTAGGTAATAATTTCAATTTCGTTATCAATCATAATATTAAATTTTCTTTGTATAAGTCTAGTCCTTTGTATGTTCATCTTTGATTATGATTGGTTACACGGAGATTTTTACAAATTCAATAAGGTAGTATATCCCTTACAGGGCCGTTCCTGTGAAATAGGATGCTCGACACTCTTTTTAAAATAGACCTTTAGTAAAATAAAACGTAATTTTTTTGTGTAACTAAACTTCATTAAAAAAAATCAGAATCAGAAGAACTTCTAAGCATGAAAGGAATTAAAAAAAATTAAGTGAAAGAGGTGAAATTTATCTAACGGTGTTGTTTAGATTTGTCACTCCTCTGTTGTGGAAAAGGGTAAAACGAATGGTTTATGCGAAGAAAAAAAATGATTGTTGTGATTCTTTCAATGAAATAACTTTCCAAATTGACTGATTAAGTGATTATACAAATTAGGGGTGGTTTGATAGGATTAGGTTTATGTACAAAAAGGAGAACTAGAGTCTAAAAAAAAACTCAAACGTGTAGTGAAGAAAGAAAATAATATAACATATTTTTTTTATTTAAGTGGGGGGTGGGTATTAGACTTAACTTTTTATTTGAGGCCTGTAGCATTTAGAGGCCCGGCCTGGTTGAGCACCTTGCACTCCCCCAAGGGCGGACCTGATCCCTTATAAGTCATCCACAGTCTACTATAAGTTTATCCGTCGCAAGTTTGTTTATTATCCATCCGTTATTTTTTAATTCAAGAAATAACTCTTATACCTGTTTTTTTATTGTGTTAACGTGGGTAAGTTGTTTGCAATAATTTTTGTATAATTTTGGATTTCATTTGAATTGTTTAATTATTTATATGCTTTTGATATAAGTATTTTTTTTAGCAAGCTTTTGATATAAGTATAGATGTTTGTTAGTTGTCACTTTTAAATTGTAACACTTTAAAAACTTTTTTATGGACTAACAAAAAAATCTTATCTTGAAGGTACATAAAAAATAATATAATTTAATTTCCTAAAGGGAGTGTTTCTTTAAGGGTATTTTTGACCATAAGAAAAAGCCACCACAAATTAATATATCTTCTTTATATGTTGTTATAGATTATCGAAAAGACGGACCTCTTGCTGCCATCATTTTTGTTTAATACATTTTTCTTATCATTTTAAGATTGATCTATTCCTTTTCACTCGTCTAATGAATTTTTCAATAAATCAAAGACGAAAATATTTACAACATTTTACAGAACAAACTTCCCGATGCATAAATTTTTGCATAAAACTGGTCTCACGAGCCCTTATTCGTACACTAGCTTACTCTGAACAAAAAAAATTGTATCACGAAAACGGAGTAATCCTTTTAAATTTTCTTGTCAATCAGCAGACTTGGTGAGTACACTTGCAAGGTCAATAAAAATAAGAAAATTTCTTTCTATGATATTAATCTTCTTCTTAAAAGTACGATTCATATTTCTTTTCATATTTATATTACATGATATAATATAAATTCCTCACTAATTTTTAATTCAATGAAATAAGATCAATCTTGCTTGCCAGTACAAAAAACTTTCAATTACATAATGTTTTTAGAAATAAGTAAATTGTGATTGAAATGGTATTTGGCTTTTTTTATCTCCCTATATAGTGACCTTTCTGCTTTATGAGATTTGTTTGATGTTCTTTTCCATGGGTTTCGATTTATCTCTCTGATGTTTGCTTGTTTTTTTTTTTTGTTCAATAAAACTTTCTTGATGTGTGACATAGTTGGATAGTTAGGTTCTATAATGTCAACATAGTCAACTTGTTCAAAAGAATGTCAACATAGTTAAGATAAAAGAATCATGCAAATCAATTTTGCTAAAATATAGAACTTTTTTCTTTATGCATTTTGAACTATACATACCAATGGAGATGAAAATCAAAAGAAAACATATTAGTTGTTTATTTTCTTATAAACTAGTCCTAATTTAAAACAGGATGCGACAAAACAATGGGTGATGCTATGAATATTGCTCCATTGATAGGAGAGTTGGATGGACTGAATTGTTGTAAAGACAATCATATAGGTCGCTGCTTTGTAAGTAATAAGAATGATAACACAAATTGTGATCAGAATTGCAGAGATAGCCATTGCGGCAGAGGAGGTCATTGCAAAATTATAGGAAAGAAAGTACCAAAACATGTTTGTCATTGTAATTGTTGATTATTTGTTATTATCAATCAAATCTAGCCATGTTTTTTTTAGAGGTAATCTAGTTATCCAGCCATTTTTTTAATTCTCGCACTCCAAATATTTTATTTCCCCGTTTTGAATTTTATTTTAAGCACTAATTTTTTTCTCATAAAAAGGAATATATGTGTGTGTATTATTTTTTTACTTTTTAATTACGTGGTTAAACATAGACTAAAAAAAATACGTGGTTAAAAATAAATAAATCAAATAATGACATTCATGATTTTTCACCAGCCAATCTGATTTGCTCCCAACATTAATTCATAGATTTTGGGCACACAAAGAATGAGTGACTGTAGGATTCAGCCAAGACGTTGCAATGGACACAAGGAACTACTCTAGGAGGCGCATGTTGTTTCCAAATAATTTTTCAATTATGCGCAACTTTAGTAGGGGAAACATTGACGTTAGTTTCCAGAGACATACATAGGTTATTGGCTGATTTGACAGTATAAATATCGTCAACGGAATGATGCCAGACTCGAGTATCATGCAGATTACGCGTATGGAGTGGCAATCCGGAAATGGTTGAAGCGTCTGAGATGGAAAAGATGTTATATATACATTTTTTTTTTTAGATATTTAGTTTCAAACTTAATTTTTTATTAAAGTATCTTGATAGTATCGTATCTTGAATTTTGAAATTTTTCCGTATTGTTGTATCGTATGAAGTATTTAGGCTTCATAGGACATATCATATACATCATTTATTCATATATTTATACAATTTCTTTAGTCTTGAATTGTTCTCATTCGTGATGTCTCCGGTTAATAGAATATAGGTGTGATATACAATATTGACAATCGTATGTCCAAAAAATAAAATGAACTGTTCCCCTCAAAAAACTTGTTAAAAAAAACTTAGGCTTAAATATGGTACTCGTCCCTGCAAATATGCCTCTTTTAAGTTTTGGTCCCTGTAAATTTTTTTTTTGTTTTTGGTCCCTGTAAAATTTTTTGTTTTTTAAAATAGTCCCTCCAGGGACTATTTTCAGAAACAAATTTTTTTGCAGGGACCTGTTTAAAAAACAAAATATTTTGCAGGGACCAAAAACTACAAAATGGGTCTAGTCATCATGTGCCACGTATACAAATCATCAGAAAAATGGGGTTAGGGACTATTTTAAAAAACAAAAATTTTTGCAGGGACCAAAAACAATTTTATTTTTTTACAGGGATCAAACCTTAAACGAGGCATATTTTCAGGGACGAGTGCAATATTTAAGCCAAAGACGCATAATTAGGAACAGAGTGATTAATAATTAATTATCCAAAATTACATCAACAACACAGTACATTTCTATTATACAGTACCATGATCTTTCTTATTTAAAACTGGTGACATAAGTTTTGTCAGATTCAAATCAAGTGTTGCAAGGTTGAAGAGGAGAGCCACACAAGCACACATTATGAGCATAACAATACTCATCAAACCTTTGCAATTCTCCACCTATTGGAATCTCACCACACAAACTATTGTAGCTCACGTTAAACTCACCCAAAAACATCAGCTTCGTCAATCCCTTAGGTAGCGTACCATAGATTTTATTGTTCCTCAAATCCACAGTCTCCAAATACTTGGACAGCCCAACTTTCCCAATATCAAAAGCCAGTGAGTTCATGCCCAACATTATATGCTGAGTCTTTTTCTTGGACCCAAAAAACACAGAAGCATCACCCTCCAACGCGTTTAGTGACAAGTCCAGATGCTCCAAGTTCAGCTTTACCAGAGACGCGGGAATCTTCCCGGAGAGGAGGTTTCGCGAGATAGTCATTGACATAAAGGATTTTGGGAACGAGCCGTAGGACTCCGGTATTGTACCTGTGAGTTGGTTGCCGTCTAAAGAGATTCTTTCAAGCTTAGGGAGAGAGGAGAGTGTAGCTGGGAGGGGACCAGTGAGTTTGTTGTTGGTGAAGTCGATCGATAATAGGGTTTTGATCTGTGAGAGAGTGTTTGGTATCTCACCGGAGATGCTGGTATGGCTGAGGGTGAGGTACTCAAGTTGGGTGAGTTTGGAGATGGACGGCGGGATAGTGCCGACGAGGTTGGGGATGCGGGAGAGAGAGAAGTCGGCAAGGAAAGGGAGGTTAGTGATGGATGGTGGAAATGGAACAGGTTTCGGGAGGTTGAGGTCGTCGAGACCAAGGTTGGCGACTCGGTCTGAGTCGCATGAGACACCCTTCCATTTGTCGTTGCAGCAGTCATTGTTGGTTGGATCCCATGAAGAGAGTTTGGTTGGGTTGCCAAATTCTTGTTTGATTTGGAGTAGGGCTTTTTTGTCAAGTTGATTGCATTTTTCTGAGAGTGAAGGTATGATGAAGTGTTGTGTGGTTATGATTGGGAGAAGTATTATGCATGAGAGGAAGTACTGTTGCATGGTTGATGCTATAATCTTGTTCTTCTATTCATTTGCTTGCTGTTGGGACATATATATAGGCATATATGGTACCCTTATAGGGTGGATAACGGCCTTAATTGACCATGATAGACAAATGTTTGCTGACCATGGACATGCAAGTAGTGTTAGTACACATAGTTGAGCATATAAAAAAATAGATTTAGTGGTGAGATGAACTAATTTATCTTTTAGGAAAGGTAGAGAGTTACCTGTTACTTTCAGGAAGTTGAATAAAGAGTTACATCTAACATGATGGGGGGTATAAAAATCACCATTTTTTACTTTCCGAGCAGCATGTTGTTTGTTCTACTATAAACGATAAATTCATCGTGCTATGTTCTTGTGCATTCATTACAGCATAGGATGCTCTTCCTTCTTTTTTTAATTGCATTAGTGATAATTGGATTGAAAACTATACTTGGGAATAGCCATTGTAAGTAAACGAATAAGTAACGGGGTTATAAGGCTTTAAGACATGAATTCTAGGATGAGTTAATCCCATTTCATGTACAAGATGTTACCCTAATAATCTTTAGTATTAGAGATAGATATGACAAGTAAAGAGAGTATAGATGGCTAGTAGAGTGAACTAGTTCTATGCAATGTTTGATATAGGTATGGTCACCAATACTAGTAAATGTGCTCAATCAGTATATAATTATGAAAGGTATTTGTTATGATAAATACACTATATGACTGTTTAAGTAAGTGTCTAAGTAAAGTAAAGTTAAAGATAAACTTATTAATACGCTCTGAGTAGGTCACCGTAGCCTATGAAACATGGGTACAAACATAGACATCAGACACGATGCGGATATTGACACGCCGACATCCCTAATAATTTGAGAAAATCACATTATTCAGTGTAATTATAAGTACCGGTGTCGTGTCGGTGTTGGACATCACACATGTCCGACACCGAGACACGCCTTATTCAAGGAGTGTGATCCGTGCTTCATAGCCGGTAGCTATCATGCTAATCGGTAGAGAGAGAACTCCGGGTAAGGAGGAACTTGTAGTAAATTAAAGCATTATAATTCATGAGATAAATGTTTATGTGGACTATGATATGTTGTTATATGTGTGTGTGAAAAATGTCAAGAAATGCATGGCAAACTTGGATGAATAAATAAGAACATTAAGTGAAAAGGTAAATAGCGAGTTACTTACTACTTAGTAAATGAACGAGTTAAGGCTAAGTATATATCATCATAATCCTTATTTAATTATAATCTTGCATCTAGTTGTATTTTACTTCACTTGTTTGTATAAAGCTTTATTAATTTCAATCCACCAGTATAAATTTGAGGACGTTGATTTCAATTTTAGTTCCTTCTTTAATTACAATTGTTTTTTTTTTTGGTGGCCGGAGGTTTGAACCCTGTACTTTGCATATATTATACATTGTTCATAACAACTGAGCTAAGTTCACGATGACAATTACATCTGAAAAGTTGTTTCCGTATCTAAAAACTTTGATTGTTACATCGTATGTCTAGTTTATACTTGTCAAAAAAATGTCTAGTTTATACAATACAACCATTGAAAACTACAATTTTTTAAAGTTTAAAAAAATATGGAGTATTATACAACAATAATAAAAATTTTAAAGACAGAGGCAGTTCTCAATCTGCAGGCTAATTAATTCCTTAAATTTTGCTCAAGTAAGGACGATAGCCCAAGCACCAATTACGTTGGGTTCACAATTTGTGTGGTGTCTGCCCTCCAAATTGGGGGCCTGAGCATTTTCTGCAATTCAAATATCTTATGAACGGCAATTGAAAATTTAGAGAGAAAATGGATGTTATTTGGTTTTCAAATGTTTGGAAAGCTAGAAATGCGTTTATTTTTTCTAAAAAATATTTGGATTGGGAGAAGGTTATGGAAAATTACAAAATTTTAGCTTGGAAAATTCTTAGATATTGAAGTAAAGGGTTAAGTTAACCAGTGGCTCATAAGCTGGTTTTGTTTCTGCACAGTTTGTGTGCTTTTTAGTTGTGTTTCGGATTATTTTTCCAGCTTGCGTTGGAGACCATCTTTCGATTCAGCTTGGTTCACTTGTTAATTATCAAGAAACTGGCATTGCATCGTTTCTTGGTTAGTTCTCTTCAGAGTTATTTGTTTCCGGTCTTTGTGGCTTTCTCATTTTGTCTTTAGGTGTTGATATTTGCCTATGATTATGAGTGATAGTTTTTGTTTGTTGGCTTGTTTTTGGCAGCAAATTTTTAGGCTTGTTGAATTTTGGTGCTTAGAGTAGTAGCAGCAGTGTGTTTTCTTTGAGGGAACTCTTAGTTCTTAGTGAGTGGAGTGACGCTATTCAGAATGTTATTGGTTTGGGGATCATGTTAGATTTCATTTTAGTACTAGTTATAGCTTATTGATCTCTGTCATGAGATTGTTTATAGGGGTAGAGGGAGTATTTGGATTGGTGGAAATAATTGTCAAATTTACTTTGATGTTTTTGAGGTTGACAGGTTGTACACTTTGTTATGAGTAATGATACATAGACATACTTAGGTGGTATACACTCTTGTAGCTTCACATAGAAATGCAACACGTGACATTCTCTCTCTCATTACTCATCACTCAACACGTGTCATGTTTTTGCTGGCTGTGAAAAGGGTGGTACAATGTGTGTATGAAAAAAGGGTGTCTATATATCTTTATTCCTTTGTTATCTATTAGAGTGAGTCTGGTATTGTAATTTTGTATTCTTCACAACTTATTTTGATAGTTTTTTTTTATTTTTTATTAGGGCTTAAATGAACTTTTTGTATTATTGATACATGCAAACTCAATTAACCAACGCATACTCTCACGTCATCACCACATCATTAATGACAATGACAAATCACATTAAAAAAAAACCAGAAATTATAAAATAAGAGGACTAAGTTAGTGGTTTTAAAATGGATGGTCAAAATTCGGTTGAAGTTAAAATAGGGGAATTAAAAGTGCATTTAAGCATTGTATTTATGAAAATATATATCAATATGAGACATATCATATACAGAGAAGTCTCATATTAATTTTGTATTATCACTTTATATACAAATTTAAATTTTAGATGTCGTAAAAAATATATTTGTAAATCATATATTTAAATAAGAAACGAATCTTAACAATATTCTATTAAGAAATATAAATTATAAATTTTAATAATATCTTAATGATTTTTTATTTTATTTTCTAAAATATATTTAAATCTAAAATCTTAAATAGATATTTAGCCATATTATTCACAAAGGTAATTTTCTCCAAACTAGGTCGTGGATATCAAAGGAAACTTGTCCCTTTTTGTCTATTAATGTACTTTTTTTCAATCATCTCAATCGATATATTGTATGCATGCATATTAAACTAGTTTTTATTTTACAAGACATATTAAACTAGTTAATTAATTTGATAGTGGCCAAAGTAAGACTTCTACCTGTTGCTGCCAACAATGGTGTTTTTTGTGTTTTTTTATTTGCATAAATATATGACAATATGAGACATATGATATATGAAGAAGTCTCATGCTAAATTTGTATTCATTGCTCAATATATTAGACTTTTTTTTAAGGAATATTAGACTTAAATTGTACTAATTAATATAAAACATATTTCTAAACCATATCTTAAGGAACAAATCCTAGAAATATTCTACATGGAAATATAAATTATAATGATATTTTATTTTAAACCTAAAGTATATTTAACATCAAAATCTTAGAAAAAGATATTTTGACATATTATTCTCAACATAATTTTCTTCACTCTAGGTCATGGATTTCAAAGGAAACTTGCCACCCTTTTGTCTGTAAATATTCTTTTTTTCTTCAATCCTGGTCTCAATCGATATAAACACATATTACACTAGTTAACTTTTTTTGAACGATATTACACTACTTAACTATTTTGACGATAGAGTAAGATTTCAACTTCTTGTTGCCACCATTGTTATTCTCATATTGTTAATTGGTAAGTATATTTTTAATATATAAGAAATTTTCCTTCTATGATATTAATTTTTTCTTGGGTAGAATTCTATGGTATTAGTTTGCTTGCTGCTCATGATATGTTATTTTTTCATGTTTATAATCGATGATTTACGTTACGTATTAATATTTTTTGGGTAGAATTCTATGATATTAGTTTGCTTGCTGCTTATGATATTATTTTTTTCATGTTTATAGTCGATGATTTACGTTACGTAATGCAATATAAATTCCTCGTTAATTTTTTAATCGGTGACCATAACATTAATCTTATTGTGCCTTTAAAAAAAAAACATTAATCTTTTTATGCTCAAAACAAAGAGAGATTAATCTTAGAGTTACATAATATTTTTTTAAAAATAAATAAAGTGTGATTGAATATATATATATATATATATATATATATATATATATATATATATATATATATATTTATTAT
>Ga0228711_1002123_pt1 | contig 30135 bp, 13 predicted proteins | sample MedpolnodulmetaG_2_FD_177996 | JGI IMG/M metagenome (GOLD analysis project Ga0228711, IMG submission 177996) | Root nodule microbial communities from Medicago polymorpha collected in Santa Monica, California, United States - brown nodules | ecosystem: Host-associated > Plants > Roots > Nodule... | reverse complement strand
GGAGAAAAGAAGGGATGGAATGGAACCAAGCCATGATGTCTCAATGATCTTGTGTCTTCCTTCAATCCTTGTGCTCCTTGCTCTTTAGGTTCTCTCTGTGTTTTCCCCTGTTTTCTCTCTTCCTCCAATGGCCTAAACTATCCTCTCATGATTAATCCCCTTTGAAATGAACAAAATAAGCTTTTATATGGCCTGTTCTGTCTGAACTCGCCTCCCAAGTAGAAACGCTCGCCATGGCGAGTAGTGGTTTCTTCACCAGTGGGTTTGTGCCACGTCAGCTCTGAGTGTTAGACCGGCTTATTCGCCTCGCAAGTAAACTTACTCGCCATGGCGAGTAAACTGGTAAACTTACTCGCCTCGCAAGTAAACTTACTCGCCATGGCCAGTAAACTGGTAATTCTGCCTATTTTGTTCTTTTGATCTTCAAAAAGTTGTCCTTTGCATTTCTTCATGTTTTCTTGCTTCTAGAGTGTCCAGGTGTGTATTTTCCTACAAAGAGTTGACGTTAGATATGAAAAGCATAATTGAATGATTCTTCAGTATTTGTGAGCTTTTCGCAGGATAACTTGCAAACCAAGTAATCAAAGTGCCTAAAATATACAGTCTATTTAACTCCTTTTTGACACTTATCAGCTGACACGTGGCAACAATAAAATAAACGACTGAGATTAAAAAGTTGAAATGAAACATTGGTTCAATCAATAACAAATCGTACGCGCTTCCTCTTTTCAGAGAAAAAACAAGACAGACTCTTACTTTTGGGGTTAAACTACACTAAAAAATGCATAGATAAATGCATAAAGGTAAATGAATAAAAAAGATGTGTGAAATAAACGTGTTTGATTGATTAATTGTGTTAATTGCAATGTATGAACAAAGTATTTACAGTGTAACTATTTCCTACTAGCCAAAAGACGTGGCCTATAATGGAGTAAATCATCAAATTTTCTTTTGAATTCACAAGGACCAACCAAATTCGTCCCCAAATTTATCAAAATATGACATGGCTTGCCAAAGACAATGTTTGTCATGTCAGATGTCACACAAGTAGGGACGAATTTGTCCGAAAGTGACAAAATTGCCAAGGACAAAATTGATTGTTTTGCAGTAAATTGGAACTCTGATTTGCAGAAAAATCGTCGTTATACAACGACCATTTCTTCCTTAAATCTAAAAAATTGGAACCCTAATTTTATAATATGTAATCTAAAGTCCAAAATCCACAAAAAAAATCTATTAATTGCTGACAACGTTCTTCCCCAATTCTAAAAACTTCAAAACCTAATTTTTTTTATTGAATCCGAAATCCAAAAATTTCTTTAAGCTTTGGTGTTCATATTGAATACGAAATGATGGGTGGTGGATGCAGGGGCGGATCCATCGTAAGGCATGGTGTGGCAGCTGCCACACCAGATTATTTCCCATTTTTTTTCCATATACTTGACTTAAATAATAATATATATAATATAATTCGTTTGCATATCACAATTCATTTCTTGGCCTAGCGGTTTATGCATGATAGATGATTCGCATAACCTGTGTTCAACTTATGTCAAGTTGCAGTTATGGTTTTTTTTTTTTAAATTATTAATATTAATAAGGGTGTTGAAGGGAATCGAACCTGTAACACCATGGTAAAATGCTCTCACCCAAACCATTTTGTCGTACTATTTAAGGTGTCAATGTTTTACTTTGTTAATATATATAGTTTCGTCACACCAATATCAAATGTCTGCATCCGCTCCTGGGTGGATGTATGGGCAAAAACAATTATCAAAGTTGATCTTCATCTTCAAGCTCTATATTTAATGGTGATGTGAGAGTGCTTGAATGTTGGTGTCCCGGAATTTGTGGTGTAAGAAAAGCCAATACTGTCAAAAACCCAGGAAGACCTTTCTATGTTTGCCCTCTGTCAAGGTCTGTTTAACCATTATTGTGTGGTGTCAGAATGGTTTGTTTAACTTCTACTGATTTTAAATTTTCTTTGTACATGATGATGCTGAAAATTGTAAATTTTTTGTCTGGGTTGATGAAACAGAAGAACTGGGTTACTTTAAAAACAAAGGTATTGATGTTGGTTATAGAAGAAAGGCAAGATTGATGAAGAAGTTTCAGTCCATGGTTAAGCCTAAGGAAAGTGGCAATGAAGAGGTTTGAAGGGCAAGGTTGATGGACAAAGTTGACTGTGTAGAAAGTGAGCTTTGGTTGATTAAAGGTCCGTTTGGTTCGAGAATTAGGAGGGGAGGAGAGGAATTTTAACGGAGGAAAGGGGAGATATTTTAATTAAAAATGTGTTTGGTTCGCACTTGGGGGGTGGGGGGTGGGGTTGGGGGATTTTAAAATTATTTTACTGTTTTACCCTTAAACTTAATTAAATAAAGATAATAAAGTAACGAAACAATAACGATGTAATTGATAATAACACAATGTAGACGATCAAATAATGAATTAGTAACAGGGTTGTTACAAGTAGTAATAAAACTTGTTATAAGGAAAAATTGTTAATAATATAAAATAAAAGTTATTACAGGGATAAATAACCTAATGATAGTAAAAGTTGTTACAAGGTAATACAAGTTATAACCATATAATAATAATAATAAAAGTTGTTTCAAGATAATATAACCTAATAATAATAAATATTGTTATAAGAATAATATTGAGATTTTAAATTAATCCAAGGATAATTTTGACAGTGTAATAAAATTTGCTCCCCTCATCTCCCCTCCCTCCCCTCCTATAAATTGAACCAAACACTTCAAATTAAAAATCTCTCCTCCCCTCCTCTCCCCTCCAAAACTCTCGAACCAAACGGACCCTAAGTATTTGATAGTCATAATTTGCATGTTTGAGTTGTTTAACATGTTACTGTATTGTACTACACTAACGTGTAATGTTGTGATGGAAAGAGGTTGAAGATGAATGAATGCAAACTTTCTGTCAAAATATTTCCATCAAAATTAATCCTTAAATTATTTGCCTAAGTATCAAATTGATCCTTACATTATATAAAAATACCATCGAATAAGTTCTTGAACTATTTAAAGAGATGTCAATGTGATCCTTGGTGCATATATGTGCAGAATAAAGTTAAAAAAGTAAAGAGACGCAATTTGATCCTTGATTATACCATCAAATAAGTCGTAATTCAGTCATTACACTACAAGTGCATGAATATTACATAAGCAAAAAGCAACCCAACTATGAGGCATTAACAAGTTATAAGTCATACATTCCATGTTCTTAAATATTACATATCCAAGAAGAAACCCAACTAGAGGACATAATTTAAACAAGTCTAAATATTACATTTTTCAAAAAGCATAATTTAATCATACATCAAGCATCACTTCTTTGAAAATCCTCGGGCTAAGATAAACTTTATGAATTGGAGTTGAGTAGAACCGGATGATCTATAACTTGGATATGGTACTCTGATAACTCCAGGAGCAATTAGACGTGGTGGAGCAAGACCCCTCACTAGTGTTTGCTTAGATCTCTCAGTTGAAATAATTGGTCATCTCATGCCATACCTCATCGTAATTATTCCATTTGTACTTACTCCATGCAAAAAAATAGATCAAATCAATCCCTAAATTTATAAAAATTGCAATCAAATCAGTCCCTAAATTATTACATTTACTATCAAATCGATCCTTATAAAAGATGGGTAAAATTAGAAAAACAGAAGAAAAAAAATTGAAAGTGAAAAATAAAACGAAATTTGGTGCGTTTCCATCAAATTGGTCTTTATACACGTGACTGACTGGATGACACGTGTACAACACAGCACAACATGTATGACGACATCTCAACATCACTAATAGAGATATTGGACGGTGGGATGAATTTGATATTTCAGAAACGAATTCGATATTTCAATAAATTAGGGGATAATTCTGGCTGATATGTGCAAATTCAACGACGGATTTGATGATTTACTAAGACCAATCTTTTTTTATTTATTTATAGGAGGAAATACCATTCTTTGGACACATGCAAATTTCATTCTATGGCTATGAATTTAACAAAATTTCCATTCATCTTACCGATGAATACTCTTTCTTCTAAACACGCACTCATCACTTTCTTTCCATTTTCTTGGTTTGGAATAAATGTTACCTTATCCTCCTAAGTATCTGCAACATAGTAAAAACTCAAAAAATGAAGGTATCATGTCACACTCCACATATTAACATACCCCAAGAACCAAGATTTGGTTCAGAAGAAGCTCGTTTGTTTCTTCAAAACTGCAACAATTTCAAGCAACTCAAACAAATCCATGCTAGAATAATCCGTTTTCGTCTTTCTCATGACCAATTACTTATCAGAAAGCTATGTCAAATTTCTTCATCATATGGTAAAATTAATTATGCTACTTTGGTTTTTGATCAACTTAATGATCCTGATATCTTTACTTGGAATGTTATGATTAGAGCTTATAATACAAGTGGTTTACCTCAAAAGAGTATTTTTTTGTTTAAGGATATGATTTGTTCTGGTTTTTTACCTGATAAATTTACATACCCTTTTGTTATAAATGCTTGTATTGCTTCTGGTGTTATTCATTTTGGTAGATTAACACATGGTCTTGCAATAAAAATGGGATTTTGGAGTGATGTTTATGTGCAGAATAATATGATGAATCTTTACTTCAAGATTGGGGGGGATGTTGATGATGGGTGGAAGGTGTTCGATAAAATGCGTGTGAGGAATGTGGTTTCATGGACAACTGTGATTGCTGGGCTTGTAGCTTGTGGGAAATTGGATACTGCAAGGGAAGTATTTGAGAGGATGCCGTCGAAGAATGTTGTGTCGTGGACGGCGATGATTGATGGGTATGTGAAAAATGATAACCCGATTAAGGCTTTTGATTTGTTTGAAAGGATGTTGATCGATAATGTGAGGCCGAATGAGTTTACGTTGGTGAGCTTGATTAAAGCTTGTACTGATTTGGGTAGTCTGAAATTGGGTAGACGGATGCATGATTTCGCGTTGAAGAATGGTTTTGAGCTTGGACCTTTCTTGGGTACTGCTCTTGTTGATATGTATAGCAAATGTGGTAGTCTAGATGATGCTGTTAAAGTGTTTGGTTTAATGGAAGTGAGAAACTTGGCTACTTGGAATACAATGCTCACTAGCTTCGGTGTGCATGGGTTTGGGAATGAAGTGCTAGACCTTTTCGAAGAAATGGAGAAGGCCGGTGTAGTTCCTGATGCTATCACTTTTGTTGGTGTTTTGAGTGCTTGTGTTCAAATTAATGATCTGGAACTAGGCCAGAAGTATTTCAGTCTCATGACAGAACATTACGCTATAACACCTATCTTGGAACACTATACGTGCATGGTTGGACTCTATACTCGAACTAATGAGTTGAATGAGATTCGCACATTAGGGGATACAATGTCATTGTCAATAGAAGCAAATCATAATGTTGCAGAATTGCTACAAGAGAGTAAACACACTGGTTTTGATGACATGGAGAAACTCATACACGAGCATTACAGGGATTCAGATTTATCAGAATTGGTTTTAGATCATTCTGCAACTCCAACCCAACCAAATTCCAACCCTTGTATTCAAATTGTATCATGAATTCCTGATCCACTGGTCGAGATTTGACTGCACTGGACAGAAAGCTGTAGGGGGTCAGGGTTACTACGATATCAACCAAACAAGTACGTGAATTGTGACTTGTTTTAACGTTCTCTATCACACCATGTGCGAGCTTATGTGAATATACCGTCTAGGATGCTATTGAGAGAAGCTGCATACAATATAGCCAACTGGTGCCTCCAATTTAGTGTACAGTATGCTACTGGAATCATAATCATCTACACTGATATTTAGCATTATAGAATCAATTTTTTAAAGCAACACAATGACATCAAGTTGATCTTGAAGTCATTTATATTTATTGAGAATGTATTATTTGACCTCCAAAATAATATATTTTACATTTTTGAAGGCATATAATGTTCTTCCCCACAAGGCTGATTGCGGTAAAACATAAAAGACTAAAATCTTTTGTAAAAAATCTTCATTGTATTAGAAAAATAAAAACAGTGTTGGAAATGTCCTTGCTTTGAAATTCTAGAAAGTTTCTTGTTTTTATAAAAAACAAGGTGATGATTCTCTTGTGGTGATGCTATGTGGTAGATAATTCATCTGTTGAGGTTGCCTTGTATATTTAATTATGTATGTATGTCCTGTCATATTTTTCTGTTATTTTGTCTCTTTTCGATGAACCAGTCTTGGTTAAGACGAAAGACGATACAGTAGAATTGGATGGGTGATGACTGAGATTTTCAAACCATACACTAAACTGAACTATTCAAAGTCAATTCGACAACATTTAATCCGAAGACAAGCCATATATTGTAGTTACTAGCATTAGGATAGCATAGTCGTTATAATAAGCCGAACTGCTGTAATCTGAACGTGTTTTATGAGGAAAGGAAACACAGATGGAAGCCTGCAATTACCAGAGTTGTTTCTCTAGTGCGAAGCCTAAACTGCAACTGGGAATATATAGTTTTAGTAGACTCCACTGCTCCACTTTCAGAATAATTGGAATGGTTTGAAAATCTCCAAATTTGAAGTCACTTAATTTTGGTGCATTTTAGATTAATGGTGATGCATATTAGTAGGGCTTGAATCCGAACCTTTGAGTTCAAGACATGCATTTTTAGCACTAGACCAAACCTTTAAGTTTGAACCTTCAACTCCTTTAACCCTAATTCAAACTCGTTGGTCTATCTAATCTCACTTTTGAAAACTTTATTGTATTTTTTAATATGCATGTAAAAATCTTAACTGATGCAATAAAGGGAGTAAAAACTAACCAACAATTGTTGGCTCTAATGAAATTAACTTCAATTGATAAATCTATTAGAAGTTAAAAAATAAAAAAATTAAGATTGATATGACATGATATGATACAAATGGCAAACCAAACTAACCCGTCAAACCCAAATTAAACCTCCTTAGTATGTGTAAGTATTCAAATTCTTTGAGGAAATTTAGCATCCAATTCAAATTCAGTGCAAGTTATATTTTTTTTGTAGTATTCTTTTGATCGGTCAAAGGTTTCAAACTTTTAATTTTCATATTAACAAATTTTGTTAGTCAAATAATTTGGTTGCTAAAACTTTCAATCTTATAGTAAATAAATTTGATCCCCAATCCTATATATATAATAAAATATCTCTGCTATCTAAGATAAATTCACGAATACAGTGTATTAACCACTCAAATTCCTTTAAACGATGACTCTAAATAAAACTAAAGGCCACATATCTTATGGTTTATGATTTTTTTGCAATAAAGCATTACTAGTATTTTTTATAAAAAAAAAAAAGTTCAACATCGTGTGCTCAACGCTGTCTTATTCTTTTAAATAGTCGCTTTCTACTAAAAAAATCCACTTTGATCAACAACAAAATCCACTTTTTCTTTTCATCTTTTGATAAAATAATCATCCACTTTTTTTTTTCTTTAAAAAAACCATTGTCAGCCATCCACTTTTACAAGACTTCTTAGGATTTTCCATCACAATACAAAATACAACAAACTACCTATTCTTTTATTTGACAAACTAACATCCAATTCTTTGATTTCTCCACCTAATCATTCGACCTACCCAATCCCGTGCAGCCTTGACCTTTTGTTTTGGTATGTACTTTTTTCTTCTTCTAAATACAAGAGAAAATTTGATCGATAAAAAGTTAATATAGTTGTTTCAAATACTCGTTGATCAAATTTTCTCTTATAATTGATATCGAAAGAATTGTCATACTATCTAATTCATAATATTGTTTGAAATTTTTGCTATTAAATCATGTCTTTTGACAAAAAGCAAAGAGAAAAAGTATAAATAAATTAAATAAGAAATATCACACTCTATACGAGTAATTTCATTAAAAAATTGAGTTAATTGTCTAAATTAAATGAATTTCAGAGTTACATAGAGAGAAGTGATTGATATATACTTATATTTCATTTTAAGAAATATAAATTAATTTTATTTACAATTTCATATTTGTTTGGTTCAATATGTATTTGGACTAGATACATATTGAATTTATCTTAATAAAATATAATAATCATATTCAACAAACCAACAATAGATTGATTAAACCTAAAGACGCCAACAATATATAAGACGTCTCTAAATTGTAAATAAATAAAAAAGTATATTATTGGCGTCTTATATCGTTGTCTTTGAACGACCCTGTTTGTTTTGATTTTCCGTCTTTGTGCAGTGTGTTTTTGATTTCCCGTCTTAGTGCGCTGTTTATTTGATTCAGGTTGAAATATTAACTTTGAGCAAGTGCAGATCCGATCAATGACAATGACTTTGGCGTCATCAACGTTACAGATCTGGAGACATGAGTATTTCGGAGACATGAATATAGTCATATTTTTAGGCATGAGTACTTTGTCGTTTTATGCTATTAACATGGATGTTGTGAGTTTATTCACATATTCATCCTTTTTGTTTTTAACGAATTTGGATTTGTATTGTATCGATGTACTCTATCAATTTAAATGAATGAATATCGTTTATTTTTGTAAAAAAAAATACAATAAACAAAACAAATAACTACATCCAACAATCAATGTTATTTTTTAAAATAAAATGGTCGACACCTTTTGGAACTCACACACAAATATAAAATCTAATGATAAACAACTACAAGATCCAAACTCAAATAACAATATCACAATATCTAACTTAACAATATCGACATTATCAATTGAACGTAAAAACGCTCAAGAAGCCGTTCGTGTATAAATTTTTTCAGAATTAAAATAAATTGAACGTGGACACACAGCTCTGACATCTATCAGTTATCACTTGGTATTAATTTCTATTTCTATGATGATGTATGTGATGCTGTAACTCAACCCAATACAATACTATTAATTTATTATTTTTTTTCCTCATTCATTTGATTTCTTATCAAACAATTCATTTCTTTATTGATTTATTTATATACATATTGTTCATAATTATGGCAGAATGTTATCATCACAAGGTTTATTGGATCCAATTCTGTGTGTAACTCAGAAGAACAAGAACAAGAACAAGAACCCTTTTTGTTCTTCCTCTGTTTCTTCTCTGTTCTGCAACAACTTCAATAGTAGCACTAGAAGAAGAAATTTGATGGCTTCGAATCATAGAACAAACAATTACTTACGCCATTTAGAATCAATGAAGATTCTTCCATCTGGTGCTGGTCGCATTCCTCGTTTGAATGCTGTTATTCTTGGTGAATCTCTTGCTACTGAAGAAAATGATTTTGTTGTTCCAAGCCAAGATTTTGCTAATCAAGCAAATGTTAAATCTCCAGAACAGGTTTTTTTCTTTCTGGGTTTTGTTTGATTTTGATCATGTTAGATAAAAATTGTTTTTTTATGAAAAAAATTGAATTTTGATTAGTGGGTTTTTGTTTTGTGATCTGTTAGTATTTGGAGATGTATAAGAGATCCATTGAGGATCCTGCTGGATTTTGGTCTGAAATTGCATCAGAATTCTATTGGAAACAAAAATGGGGTGATCAAGTTTGTCATGAGAATTTTGATGTCAGAAAAGGAAATGTTCACATTGAGGTGATTATTTAACTTACTTAATTATGCCATTTGGATCTAGATTTTTGTATGTAGTGTTTGTTCAAAAGTTGAACCTTTTGTTGCATTGTTTCAGTGGTTTAAGGGTGGGATCACCAACATTTGTTATAATTGTTTGGATAGAAATGTTGAAGCTGGACTTGGTGACAAAGTGGCCTTTTATTGGGAAGGGAATGAACTTGGTGTTGATGCTACTTTAACATACACTCAGCTTCTACATCAAGTTTGCCAGGTATCTTTTCTTTGGATAGATAAATGTTAGTGTATTGCTCCATCTGTTTCAAAATGAGTGTAGTTTTTGCACACATGCAATAAAGTTGTCAAAAGACATGACCCAAATACTAAATCAATCTTATCGACTAGTGGTGTGTTCCCAACCATTATAAATGCATAGTGAAATATAATGTTTTGGAAGTAATGTACATAGTATTAATTAGACCTCAAAATTTGTAGAGAAAAAAATTTACATTGAAAAGTGAAAATGACATTCATTTCGAAACAAATTTTCTTTGCTAAAGTGAGACTCATTGTGAAACAAAGGGAGTAGTTGTTAGTACTTTACTAGGTTTTGAACCTGGTCCTTTAACTCTACTTTACTAGGTTTTGAACCTGGTCCTTTAACTCATTTAACCGTCAGTTCATACTAGTTGAGCTACCAGGTTACTTATGAGTTTTGAAATTTCTCAAGTTTTGGTGCTTGAATGTTTTTTTTAATATTTGGTAAAACATTAACGACAATTGGTAGAATGATTGGAGATGTATTTTTTTTTTCAGGTTGCAAACTACCTGAAAGATATTGGCGTGAAAAAGGGAGATGCTGTGATTATTTATTTGCCCATGCTTATGGAGCTTCCTATCACAATGCTTGCTTGTGCCCGCATTGGTGCTGTTCATTCGGTATCACACTAAAACTTTTTTGTCCTTGTCAAGTTATTTCTTATTTACTGATTATTTCAAAGTTATCACATTGTTTGATTTGTTTGACTTGCCAATTGAGTTAATACTGTTAGTTTTTTTTTTTTTTTTTTTTTTTTTTTTTTTTTTTTTTATTTCTTTAGGTTGTATTTGCGGGGTTTTCTTCAGAATCTCTTTCACAGAGAATCATTGATTGTAAGCCAAAAGTTGTAATTACTTGCAATGCTGTTAAAAGGGGCTCAAAAGTTATCTATCTGAAAGACATAGTTGATACTGCCATCAATGATTCAGCTCAAAATGGGGTTTCTATAGGTGGGAGTGTCATTTATTTGTTTATAGTTTCAGCAATACAATATCTTCTCTTCAGTTAACTAGGTAGTTTTGTATCATGTATTACAATTCAAACATGAGTGGATGCATACACAGACACATTAGAGAGAGACCAGGATAGCTAATATCGTGCACCTTTTCATAGCGAATGGTAAGTGACAGAGAGTAATTTTAGCTTGCTAGCAGGAAGATTGGTCAATCACTTTCATTGAATAAAATGAGTATTTCCTTTTGACTTAATTAAGCAGCTTATCAGTGAACGTCTTAGCTCTCTTCTGGGTGTGTTTTCAGTCATATTTCTTCCATTTTTCTTTTTTTAGCGAGATATTAAGTATTTGATGTAGGATCATGAGTCCCATATCAGCTTGGTGTGAGACACATAACTATTATCTAAAGCAGAGTCTCTTGCCCCTTAACAACCAGGCTTTTAGGACCTCTACATCAGTAATTTGATTGATAGTTTGAGAAAATGTCTTTTGATGAAACCTAGCATTTATAAAATGGCAAATACAATTGTAATATTTTTTACTTACTTCATTAGTTGATTGATATTGACTAATAAAGGGTTGGTTTGTATGTGATCAACCTTCTTCCTTAGCTAGTATTTGTCCAACTTTTTAGACTTCTCTCACCATGTAACATGACGTTCGCAACTGAAGTGAACAATAGAATCACCTGATACCTGTAATGTTTGTGCAGAAGTGTATGCTGTAACCAGTTTCATTCAGAATACCTCATGTTACTTTCATTATCTTATTTGACCATTTCCTTTTCACTTTGTGCATGTCTAAGCAGATGTATGCGTAACTTATGACAACACATTAGCATTGAAGAGGGAGGAAACTAAATGGACGAAAGGGCGAGATATATGGTGGCAGGTTAGTCAATAAAAGTTTTTTCCGACATGGTTATCTATATGTACTAGTTGTAAGTGGTAAATGAGTTCTCTCTTCTATATTTATGCAAAACTCCTAGTTGCTGCATCCTATATGTGATCACTGATCATATACTTGTTAGTAAAAAAAATTCAGATGAATTTATTTCTGATGATAAGTTTACTCGAAATTTGAGATTCTGTTTACGGATGCCGGATATGTTTTGAGTGTTCATGGTTTTGACATCTATAATTATAAAAGCTCACAGTTTTTTTCCTCTCTTTTTTGCTCCTTTTATTGCCGGTGTTGCAGGATGTTATTCCTCAATATCCAACTACTTGTCCAGTGGAGTGGCTTGATGCAGAGGATCCACTTTTTCTACTCTATACAAGTGGGAGTACCGGAAAACCTAAGGTATTTGTGTGCTGTTATTGCTGTAATGTTCCCTTTTTCTTCTTTTTATGACTCAAGCTCTCCGCATTCTAATATCTAATAATGTTTCTAAAAGGGTGTCGTCCATACCACTGGTGGTTATATGGTATACACTGCAACAACATTTAAGTATGCATTTGACTACAAGCCATCTGACATCTACTGGTATTGAAAGCCTATCTTACATCTTTTATTTTTATTTTTATTATCTTTGAAGCATTCTTGATGAAAACTGGATAGTCTTATTTAACTCCCTTATTCCCTGATTACAGGTGCACAGCTGATTGTGGCTGGATTACCGGGCACAGCTATGTCACTTATGGACCCATACTCAATGGTGCAACTGTTGTTCTGTATGAAGGGGTAATATTTCATTACGAACATAGTGCAATCATTTATATGCATGATAGAACTAAACAAGACGAATCCAAGAAACTTTTTATTAGTGCAACCAAACAAAATAATTCAACTCTAGAATATAACAATACTAAAAAATAGTTTGGCTATGTAATAAGAAAACCAACAGAAGCCATATCCAGAATACTCGATCAAATGGATTAGGTTATTAAAGTTAGAGGAAGACCAAGAAAAACACTTGGTAAAACTGGTCAAAAAAGGACTTTAATCAAAACGGCCTTCCTGAAATTTTGGTTTTTGACATGATGACATTGTTTGATCCATGTAACTGACTCCACGTAGTGTGAAAAACACTTTCATCGTTGATTCTTGTTGGTTTAGAATTCATAAAGGAAAAAGAACGAGTTTTACCAATTTATATAGAGTTGTGAGAAATGACATTAGATTTTCTTTCTTTCTGAGCTCATAGAATTGTTACTGAAAACCAAAAAGAAAATGAGTACTTACTCGATATTTTATCAATTAGCCACTTGGTTGCACCTTGTTAGGATGAGGCAGGATTTAGGTACTATTAGACTGAACACTCATACACTGCAAAATGCCCTTTAAACTGATTTCCTTTATATATCAAGGGGCTGTGGAATAGGTGATGTAATGAATTTAAAGGCTCCCATTTGCAAGTGGTCAACAATTTATGCCGGGTCTATTGGTTGTCTAGGTTATGGCTACTTACATCATGTGATTTTCATTCCTTCAATCTGAGATTTGTATATAGAAAAAGTTTGACTTGGCAACATATTTTAGAAAGATTTATAATATGGGATTTATGAATAAAATGTATAGTGATTTCCACCAACATCATTCTATTAATTTGGCATTTTGTGTTGATGGATAAAAACACTTGGGAGTTGCAAAGAAATATTTTGTTCTGAATCTGATACCATGAATGCAGGCTCCCAATTATCCTGATGCTGGGCGTAGTTGGAACATTGTTGACAAATATAAAGTATCAATATTCTACACTGCTCCTACATTGGTGCGGTCCCTCATGCGTGATGGTGATGAGGTAAGATACCTCTATGCCTTTTCTATACCTCCCTGAAAAATTATTTGTGATGGTGAGCAAAAGGTTCCGCACATGGAGAAACTTTAAAATTTTGTTGCAATTTTAAAAAAGTGAACTGTTATTGTATTTTAGCAGCATGAGTTTCGCTTAGAAATGTCATCACCTTCTGAATTACCCATTTCCTTCTCTTTTCCAGATACCATTAACATCAGATATGTATTTTTATTACTTGAATTTTGGACCGTAAACTCAGTATTAGGCATTAAATTTGCCTTTGCATAAAATATACATATTAAAATGGTAAGTTGGACATTGTTTTGTAGAGTTCTTGTCTTTGTGTGGAAGTTTGAAAGATTTCCGTTATCCTGAAAAGGTTGAAGCTGATATTCCTGACAAATGATAGTATGATACTAAGATACTTCATGGATTTTTGTATTCTTATTTGAATACTCATCCCGGAAATTAACAGAAAACAATAGGAAAATACGTTCAATGTTAATGGGTAAATTTGGTATAACATTTATGTCACATTTCCTTAGGATAGCCTTTTTTTCATAACAATGATGGTTTTAGTATTTCAAATTTAGTAGAATGGTGGTTAGAAGAGCATACAAGTTTAGGCTAATAACTTTGTCATTCAAATCTTAGCAAGTAAAAAGTTAAAGTAAAACATCGCAAAAGAATGTGTTAAGAGAATGGAATAAGCCTGTAATAGTTGGTAACCAAAGCTTCTATTAGACTAAGTGACAGCCTGTTAGATTAGTGCACCTGTCACACAATCCTATGCATGTTCTATGCATCTATAAATAATTGTAATCTCTTCAGATTCAATTAACGATAATAAACTCAGAATTACATTTTCAATATTCTCTCTCTCTCTCTCTCTCCTCTAACCGTTTTCTGTTTCAAGCTTCAACAATCTCAACAATGGAGATTCTCATCTTCTATCAGAATGTATACGATGTCAAACAGGATTGAAAGCATCATTAGCATGGTTTATGGTCCCTTGAGCCTTTCTTGTCTCTTCTGTTCCACAGCACACATATGATACAAGCAGTAGGCACAACAAATTCGATGTCATATTCTCCCTTTTCCCATTTGTATTGCTTTACAAATATTGAACCTTGCAGACATTCAGATTTTTGGTCAAGAACCTCTCTTGTTACTTCTTCCACATATTCTGTTGTGAATAACCACACGCCTGCGAATATTTTATATTTTTGTTTCAAGTTCACTGATGTCAATCTTAATCATCCAATTATTCATCTAAAGAAGGTTGAATGATTCCTCATATGAGAATGATATCTTTGCATGTCTTAGAGGATATAATATTTGTTTTATATACATCAATTGCATAGAACAAAGGAACTCCGTCCTATGCAAGTGTTCAGAGTTCCATCTGTTCTAGTTTTGTTTAGTAGTTATTGTTCGCTAAACATGGTTATTCATGCAGCATGTTACCCGCTACTCGAGGAAATCTTTACGAGTCTTGGGAAGTGTAGGGGAGCCCATAAATCCAAGTGCATGGAGGTTAGCATCTCTATTTTTCCTATGTAATCACAGCTTAACTTCCTGGATCAAATAACATTCTGATGCATACTTTGATCATTTTCTTTCAGATGGTTTTACAATGTAATTGGAGATTCAAGATGCCCTATCTCTGACACATGGTGGCAAACGGAAACTGGTGGCTTCATGGTATTTTAACTTCTGATGGTTATCTGTGTTCAATATGATTCTCATGTCAGACACTGAACATAGAATTTAGGTTCATTCGATTAGTAGCAATACCACATATGCACAGCTGAAGTGGTAATAGAGAGCTGGGTTTTGTATAAGTCTTTGCATGCACGCATACACATTTTTTTGCATTTCTGTCTTTTGGACTCAAATTCTTCACTTTTGCCTGCAGATAACTCCACTACCTGGAGCTTGGCCCCAGAAACCTGGTTCTGCGACTTGCCCTTTCTTTGGAGTTCAGGTCTGTTGAGAAAACCTTATTTGTTCATTTTATAATATGTAGTTATTTTCCCCCCTCTTTTTTTACTACAGTTCACTATGCCATCTTCTCTGACAAATTTATTGTTACTTTAGCCTGTAATAGTGGATGAGAAAGGTGTTGAGATCGAAGGTGAGTGCAGTGGTTATTTGTGTATTAAGAAATCATGGCCAGGGGCATTCAGAACTTTGTATGGTGATCATGAACGATACGAAACAACGTATTTCAAGCCCTTTGCTGGCTACTATTTCAGCGGTGATGGCTGCAGCAGGTTAGTGTTCCTAATATTTGATGCTCGTGATATACGATCTAGAAGTCTTGTATAAATATCTTTGAATTTGTGTGTAGGCTGTGTAAATTATATTTCTGCAGCCTTACTTCAAATACAGGAAACACCAGAAAGAACTTGTAAACATGTGTGGGATAATTATGTTGTACGTACTTGACTTTGTTCCAGGGATAAAGATGGATACTATTGGCTTACCGGAAGAGTTGATGATGTCATCAATGTCAGGTATTCTTTGAATTTCATAAGCTCTCTCTAGTTATTTGTCAGCCCTACAATTTTATTATTTATAGGTGCAAGCATGTAAATATGAATTGAATAGACATGTAGTTCTCTTATGATGTTTAAATCTGATAGTCTTGTTTGTATGCAGTGGGCATCGTATTGGCACAGCTGAAGTGGAATCGGCTCTAGTTTCACATCCAAAATGTGCCGAAGCAGCTGTTGTAGGTGTGGAGCACGAGGTAATGTTCACCCACATGTATGGTCAACATCAAGTGTGATTTTGTGTATTAAAGAATTTAAGTAGTTTCTGTATAGCGTCAACATAGTATTGCTGTCTGTATGAAATCTGAATCAACTACCATAACTAATGTAGGTAAAAGGACAGAGTATATATGCCTTTGTTACTCTTGTGGATGGTGTTCCATACAGTGAAGAACTGCGGAAGGACCTCGTACTCACAGTTCGAAAGCAGGTCTATTCTTGATCCATTAAAGCCTCTCACTGTACATTTTCCAAACATATGCAGAATTAAATGTTATTCTAGACTCTATGGTCAATCAATAATCGCCTAAGTAATGACTTTTGGCAAGAGGTTGCATCCTGATAGAACAAATTTAGGCCCTATTGAACTACTACCGTTGTTAGGTATATAAGACATTCTTGGTAATTTGACCACTTCATGGAGAATAACTGAAAATATGTCCTGAACTTTTAATAAAGGTTGTTGGTTCCCTTGAATAATATGTGGAACCAATGGTACCCTAGATAACAAGTCTGTGCTCCAGCGAAACAGATTCTACATTACAATTTCTCAGCAATCGTGATCATCATGTAAATCCATGTCGAGTGACATTATTTTTCAGAACAAACATTGATGCTTTGTTAAAAAAAGAAAAAAATGAACCTCTTCATACAAAGTCCGGTGATGACCTGATTGGTCAACTATTATAGATCAAATTGTATGACTTCATTTTATAACTTATTTTCACAATTTTTGTTTAACATTTCAGATAGGAGCCTTTGCCGCACCTGACAAAATCCATTGGGCACCTGGCCTCCCAAAAACAAGGAGTGGAAAGATAATGAGAAGAATCCTGAGAAAAATTGCTTCTAGGCAGCTAGATGAACTTGGTGATACAAGTACCCTTGCAGAGCCAAATGTGGTCACTCAACTTATTGAACTTGCTGATTCATGAAGCCTCACACTTTGTACTATTTAAGGTATATTATCAGAAAATTAGATCAATTACATGCTTTGTAGTCAATGGGAATTGAGAGGACAATTTTAAAATTATACATCTATGTGTAGTCTGTATTTTTTGGGAATAATGATGCCCATTTATATGATAAATAAATAATTTAGTTTGAGCTGGGTTGGAAAGTGAGGGAAAATAAAGGAAACTGAGAAAATATTTATGAAATTTGAGGTTTTTCACAAGTTCTCTCTACTGGAAATAGTTCTATTTGAACACTAAATGAGATACCATTGTTGTATGAATGTATTAAAAAAAAAACATATTCATTGAGGTATATTACACTCACCTCCCCTAAAAGCATTGACCTCCGCCGCCTTCTTTCTAAGCATTACGCCGCCTGGAAAATCTGTAATCTCTCTTGCTTTGAGAGCTTTGATGATGTATGACAGTATCAGCTGGGTAACATTTTGTATGATGAAGTAAACAAACAAGGTCATGCTAACTAGTTCTTTGAGACACTTTTTACCACTTCCCTGTACAAGATTTCTATATTAGTTTTTTTTAACCATTGTTCCAGAGACGCTCTTTAACATCTCCCAACAAATAATATCAACAATTTAGTGTGCTATAGAGGAATAGCCGAGTTTAAGAATTATTTTGTCCGTGGATAACTAAAAATTTGAAATCAACTTGGAACCAAGTGAGGCCAGGCGTTCATAGAAATCTCTGAGGAGCAACTATTTACACATAAGAGATTAATTAATAGAATTTCTTTAAGCCTTATTTTAGACTTAACGATTGAAGCCATTTTCTCTTTATCAAGGCTATCTTAATCAGTAATCAGAATTCAATGATATTATCATATTTCCAGTTTATAATCACACACACATATATTTCCTTCAAAAAAAAAAAATCACACACATATTTTTATCTTGGCTCTCTATGCCAAATTTATTCAGGAACAAGTAATCTCTTAATTTTTATGATTAACCAAATAATATTCATAATAGAACCAACTCAAGTACAATATGTGCAAACTTGAACAAAGCAAGAGCAAAACATATAGAAAGAACACAGAAATCTAACAAAACAGGTCATCGAAAGGCCTTTAAAAAGGAAATTATGGTTCCAACTAATACATCATACATAAGCAAATCAATACTAGTAGAATGCTGCAAAATATCATATAAAAAAAAACTAGAGGGGGTCTTTTGTCTTAAGAGACATTAATTGTGTTATCCTTGAAGGGGACCAAGTGTCCGTCGAAGAAATAAATAAGGTAATTTAATGTAAAAAAACTAGAGTGTTTTTGTGTTATTTAAAGAGAATTTAAGAAAGGTGAGTGTAATTTACCATATAAATTATTTAAAAGATTAGGGACCTAATTACACATTATTTAAAATCCTAAAGATTCAATTAAAACATTTTTAGTTCAAAGACTTAATTTTAAATTATTGACATGTTTAAATACTCGATTACAAACCTTTTAATTTGAAGACTTATTTAATAAAAAAACTCAAAACTCAAATAGTTTAGGAAGCTATAAAATAATTAAACCTAAAAAAATATTCAAGTAGAAAATAGAATAAAAAATAACATGGTAAAAACAATATTCACTTTAATTTCATTTTCACCCAAATAAAAGCAAGGATTTCTTGTAAAAGAATTTGAACTATGAATTTGACTCATCTAAAGTGAAAAAAATAAAAAATCATGTTTTACCTTCTCATTTTTTTTTTTACAAATGTTTTACCTTCTCATGTTATGCATGTGTATATAATATCAACCATTATTTTATTTATCAACAGTTAATATAATTCACTTGTTAAAAAATATATTTCTCACTTTACTCTCCAAGGTGCACCACTTCATAGCTAATGCATTATACTGTCATTATGAATATATTTGCAATGTCATTCTCTAATTTTGTAACATTTAGGATGTGTTTGGATTGAGGGTTTAGGAGGGGAAGGGAGGGTTCACTTTTAATTTTTAAATTACGAACAATGTAAAATGTTGTTTTCAAATAAATTAAATGTTTCTAAAAATCATTTTATAATGTCTGTAATTTAAAAAAGAAATGTAAACTCTCCCCTCCTAAACCCCCATCCAAACACACCCTTAGAAAAGAAAATAGCGATTTTAAAACCAAAACCAAATTTTGTTTTTCCTAGGAGAAAAACGAATTGATTTTGGTTTTGAGAAACTCAGCAAATCCACCAAGATTGGAATGTGCACCGCAGAAACAGGTTTATAATATAGCGTGGCTGTGTATCACAGTCATGCTGATTATGTGTGCAAATAACTATGTTTGCTTTGACAAACCCAAAAATAAAATTTAGGAGGCAATAGAAAATAACAGTGAACAACAAAGGACCGAGTATCAGTACCATCTCAGTAACATAAAATTCAAATGATCTGTAGGAAATATTTGGTGAAAGTCATTCATCCAATTACCCAAACAAAAAACAATGACAGGCACTAGAATAACAGATGTTTAATGCATAATTGGAATCAATGTGAATTTGACAAATTCACGGGGCACCATGATTTTGTGACACTGGTTCTGCCAAAATCATTGTCAATCCAAATACGCACTTAATCAGAATCCTCGTACACTCCATCATCATCAGATAACTCATCAAATGATCTGATATCAAGCTGGTAGCGAAGCATACCTCCAATACCACCAAACCCTCTGCAAAACTGTGACCCTTCTTGAGATTTGTTGGTCACGAATTCCAGTGAGCATCCAAATCTTTTGTATTCATTCGCAAACCACTCAAGTAATGGCATCTTCTCCTGAACCTCCAAATCTGCAGATGTGGCCGCATCGCGGAAGTGGCTTTGATCATTTTCTTGTCCCTTCTTCAAATGCTTTATTACAATCTCACCAGTGGTAGCATTTTTCAGCACATACCTAGTAATATCCAAATTCTCCCATACGATGAGTGTTTCAACCGCACCCATTTCTAGAGCCTTCAATGTGTCGTCAACTCCGTAAACATATTTACCAGTTTCTTGGCTTATCTCTTCAAAATATTTTCCTATCAAGCGTTTCTCTTGAATGAACTTCACATTAGATAGAATCTCTGCAGATAATTCAATAGCTTGATTAAAGCCATTTTCCCCACCATAAGAGACATCGACCACATTCAATATTTTTGCTTGCAAACGAGGATCAAACATATCTGACTGACTCAGCTCAGTCTTGAAGTCAGCTGAACCAGCAAGTATGAGTCCAGCAACATTAGGCTGACTGGTAGCAGGGTTGATGTAAAACTGAGTGGCAAGTTCTGCAGTCTTCCTGACGTAATTGTGTCGTTTTTCCATCCGAAGACGAGCAAAACGCAAAGCTGACTGTCCTCCTCTACCGTGTTTCTTTGGTAGATCAACAGTAAATTTATGAAGCACCTCACGAGTATTTCCACTTAATGTCCCGAAAAGGGTTCCATTTCCATCCATAACAATAAAACCAAACTTGTCATCAGATTCTAGAAGTTCATTTAGAGCTTCTGTGTGGAATTTGTTGTCGCAGAGATAAAGTGATGCATTGATTGGTTTGAAAGGTTCAAAATCAAACGTCACCTTCTTTTCCTTGCCATCCTCAGTGAGAATGGTACCAGTATAAAGAACCAATCCATTTGGAGGAACCTTGTTATATAGTTTCAACCTCTGTTGAGCAGAAGTAATGGCTCCAAGCACTGATTGCCGGTTTACCCTACTTTTGATGTTTGAAGCAGTTCCAAATTCATCTCCCAACATCTTAGTGACACGAGATATTTGATCACGTGGAGGCATTATCAGAGAAATCATGCTAGTACCATTACCTCTTGCAGCTTCCAGTCCTTTGATCAACTTTTTGATCTTCCATATCTCAATATTCTTGTCCGATTCACCATCAGCCATTGTTTATGCAGACAGAAAGAATAACCTACAAACAAACCATGCATGTGAATTGAACCAAAATAATGAAACCGTATATTAAGCATATAGTTTCTGTTAAATAGGACTTATGATTTTCATTTTATCAAATAGATGCAAAAGCATAGCCTATAAATTAACAAGAGGACAATAGTTCTTGAAAAACAACCCCTTAGCTTTGGCAAGTAATATTCATACATGTGCACAAATTGAGACTCAGTTCAAGATACTTCAGTATAACTTTTTCTCTTCTAGTAATGATGAAATACTTAAAAATAACACAATAGAAAATATCTTTCAATTGCCTCTCTACTCGAGATAAAAGCTATTTCCAAAGAGACCGTGGACATGGAGATAGAAATTTCAAAGTGAGATCAAAATGGAGTCAGATGCAAATATCAGCACATAATTTCTTGAATGAAATCACCTCTAGTCCCCTAAAGCTATACTGCAATATAATGTCCTATCATTCATGTTGAAAGTTCTAAACCAATGAGTTGTAGACGATAGATGACAACTGAAAGGTAATTAGCCTAGTTAAAGCTTACACATTATAAATGGCATAAATCATAGCATTAAGAATGATTAGACAAGATTGTGTAGTATTATAATTCCAAACACCTTGGTATACCTAGAAATGGAATGCTATTTATTTTCAACCTAGACTTAGCGACTAGACTTAACAAACAATCACAGAATATAATTGTAATATCTGCAAGCTAATATGATTTCATAATTGATTTAAAAAGTATAATTACAAATGAATAATGATCAAACAACAAGAACAATTGAAGCCTTTTCCCACCAGGTGCATTGGCTAAATGGATCAATAAACACCATAATTTATTGTCACAAACAAAATAACAGTGGTCTCACGAGGAAACAAATTAACTAAAAACATGCAACAAACAAATAGATTTGTTGAGAAAAAAAATAGTATTGTCCAAAATCCAAATATCAGTCCTATTAGAATCCAATCACCAAAGTAAAGATACAAAAAGTCAATTAGCAGTAAGCATTGCACTAACACTTCTTGTCTATGTGCGACATGTGTCAATGTCCGTGTCAATGCTTCATAGAAGCGGTAAATAAAGGACCTTAATGAGAATTATGTCACTTAAAATATTAAACCCATCTCAATCAATCAACCTTAATATTCAATCAGAACACCCCGAAAAAAAAGACCCATCTACAAAATTCTCATTGTCCTAAAAACAACCAAAAAAATGTTCAATTTCAAAAAAGAAATTTAGTAGAAAACGTTACAATATTTTTTTATTTGTATTTTTAAAACCAAACTAAGCCCACCGAAATTGGCATCAACGAGAATCAAACCTGAGACTTTGAGAGTAGCATACTCTAACGTCCCAAGCAAACACCAACATACCAACCCGAGTGGGGTACTATATTATTTGTTATGTTACTATTTTCTCTTATACCATGATTAGAACCCTAAACCTTTAACTCCTTTAATTTCTTAGCTCAACCAAGTAAACTACCCATGCCCCAACTTTCAAGTCAACACATGAAAATTTGAAGTCAAATTGCAAAATATAAAGCAAGTTATATCAGTAATCAGTAAAATGAAACAAACGTAGATGCAAATCTTTGCACAACTACAACTACCCAGAAACAAATCAAATCAAAGATGCAAACTTTACTTCAAATAAATAAATAAATAAATTGAAAAATTGAGTGAAGAAAACAATGGAACGGTGATAATTGAACGATGAAAACTCGTAAAGGGTTGAATTGATTAGGAATTTTACCTGCCGCAAAGGAAGGGTTGAGAGAAACTAGGGTTTTCGCCTGCAACAAATTATGAACACTCACAAAGTGACAAATTTAAAAGAGAGTAAATATTGTATTATATTTTGGATGATATAGATTAATAAAACTTGGATCTGCTTTCTCCACCGTTGGATTAGAAATTATGATATTTTATTATTTGGGCCAAAGGACAAATATTTTAATGTTTTAATGAAGTTGAGATGCATTATGGGACTTCAATGATCATATTGTTACTTTTTATAAAAAAAACACCAAAAACAAATGTTTTTTTTAACGAGCTAAAATGAAATATAGTACGATCACAAAAAATGGTGCACCTGCATAAGGCATGCTAAAGTGAGCCACACAAAGATATACAAAGTCACTGGTGTCAAACCCAAGAGCGCACCACAAAACATAAAACAAAAAAGAGATAATTGCACAAAAACACTCATGCAGTATAAAGGGTAACACCACCAATCATGATAGCCGAATGCAAATGTAAACAAATTTGCTTTCAACCAAAGAAAAGATTGCAGCTTTACTTTGTCCAAAATCTCATGTAAATCCAATGTCGTGTTTTTAAAGACTCGATTATTCCTTTCCTTCTAGATAACCCAGACACAAGCAAATCAAATCAACTTCATGAAAGAATGAGACGAACGCGGTAGACCCGTCAACCGACCAAACTGAAGAAAATGGTCGCGTAACACACCAAAAAGAAAATATTATCTAAGGCATTCGATGCATTTCATTTGAAGTCAAAATTTCAATAAGGTAAAAGATGTATTGAAGCTTGATTTGATTTCATTTGTCGTAACGTATGTTCGATCTGCAATACTCTGTCATTCTCATTTTAATCGTCTCTTTTACAGTTATACAATTTTTAAGGAAATGATTGGTTAGATTGATTTTAATGGTTGCTCAAAAAAAAGATTGATTTTAATGGTTAAATTAGTATAACTTACTAAACATTTTTATTAATTGTAGTTGATGGAGTAGTTAAATGAAATGAAATTCATTGAATAATGGTATGTTACTGGAAAAGAATAATAAATGCAACATTGATATTTTAGAATGACAATTATTTTGAGAGAAAAAAAATTATAAAGTGACGATTAAAATGGGATTGATGGAGGGGCTTTGCACTCTTTTTTGTACCAAAAAAAATGAGGTTGATGGAGTATTTCTCTTCTCTATATTTAGGCTATGTTTAGCAAAAAAGTATCGAATAATTGATAAGCTAGTGTACATCAAATGAGTTTGCAGCAGAAGAACTGATTGCAAATAAGCTAACAAATTGAACTTATAGTATGTGATTAAAATTAGAGGGTTGAATTAGTTTATAAATATAAAATGCCATGATAAATGTATGTTTAATTAATATTTATTTTTTACAATTAAGATTGCTTATAATTGAGATAAAAAAAAAAAAAGTTTTAAGTTATAAGCTCGTCAGAAAATGATAGTTACCAAACTCAAATATGTGTCTTGCTAAACACACCCTTAATGTTTGTAAGTTTTATCGGTAGTCTCTTCAAAACAAAAAATTAACACAACGTGGAACATGATAAAATAAGTAGGAATGAGTTATGAATAGTACTTCCTTTGTAAAGGAATGAGTCACATTATTGGTTTGACGCTTAATTACATTAAATTTGGAAGAAAAAAAGGAATGTCAACGCAGTCGCTAACGATCATCCTAAATTTAGAGATTTTGAATTTGGGATGATTAATAGCTAAAGTCACAATTTAGGAAACTTAAAAAATAACACTATTAGAATATCCTAACTTCGTCAACTATTGGAGGGTCTTCAATATACTCATGACATCTCCTTCAATAAACATTTCATCGATTTCAAATAAAATGCATCCAGTATGTTGCAAACAGTGTACTCTATATTTCACTAAATAAGTTTTTGTAAACAAAAAATTGTAGAATTAAAAATAGCTAGTTTAAACCATTGTGATTATCAGTTTTCACTGTTTTTTTAACTTATTTGACTCATTAATTCTCCAACATTTTAAAGTCAACCGATTTTTCAGTAAATGCATTAGACACTTCAACATCTCACAATTTGACCGTTCAAGAGTCAAACATTTTGGCTTAACCTAGCACAAGTTATGGGATTCATATATTGAGTTTGTGATACATGGTCAAATCCATACATCACTATATTGTGGACCCAGCACGAAGAGTTGAGTTATAAGCAGTGTCATTTTGTAAGTAAGAAAAGATTTAATGACACTTTTGAGTCCCTTAAATATCATAATTGTTATAATAAGTTCATCTTCCAACACTTAAAACATTAGATTTGCCCGTTGCCCTAACTCAAACGTGATACCGTGTGTTATTCATCTCAATCGTAAAGTCCCACCAAATTTATATTTTACTCACATAATTTGATGAGATTGATGTGAATTTTGATCAATCAAAGAGAACATGTTTAAAAATATGGTATAAAGTGTGTTGTTGACACTACTCTAAAATGATTGCGGTATTTTGTTGAGCCAAACAAATTATAGATCTCTTTTTGTTAACTGGGTAATTACATATCCACGTTGTATTACCGCTTATTGAGGATATTGATTCCAAATATTCCTTAATGCATCATGCTTTTGTATACGGAGTCCGTGTGTATACTTATTATGAGTAAAACAAGTGATAATAAAACACAATTATTCACTGGCTAATAAAAGTCATTTTATTATGGACTCATCTATTCCATCTTTGATGAAATTACTGTACTTGACAACAAAAAACAACTTGAAATACAACAAATCATGTTATAATCATTCATGTTTTGTGGTACAACAAAAAATGACTAAATGACATTAATTTCCTTTCCTTCGAAATCTCTAATTCCATCAGCGGACGTCCCTTCACGGATATCCTGTACAATTTGGAAAGGGCTTTCTAGCCTGACTCTTGAGGGCCAAAATTGTGGACATATACAGAGGAAAAAGTTGCAGAAAAATAATGATGGAAAATGGCGAGGGAATTTAGAATGGTAGGGCGCCACGGTGGACTATACAAACCTCATCAATTTACAACAAATGATACAGGTACCGTCAACAAAAAGATAAGGTGCCTCATCAACTCTTCAATCTGCATTCTGAAATTTGCATCAGTTAAAGTCTAATCTAACATGTTCCTGCAGTTATCAAGTCAGATTTGGAATATTTCGGTGAGCATCGGCAAATTCCCGAACCAGACGCTTTAAAACTCTCCCGCCCTTCCCTTGCATATGTCCAAAATTGCTCTTCAATCCATTAGAGTTCTTGCTTTCAAGATAATCAGAGGCTGCGGCGGCAAGGGCCTTGGACCAAAGGGGAACTAGGGTCTCTGCTTCTCCATGGTTTAGGTATTCGGCGGGAAGAGCTTGAACCTGAAAATTCACATGGTCAATCAAACTTAGCACAATACAGACCCATAAAATCGCAATGCCCATATAGACAGCAAAGTACATAACTGAGCTAGACACCAACTAAGCTACACTGTTGATCAATCTGTAGGACCTGCCTGGATTTTTGACAAAAATGCATGAAATAACAAATACATTATGGAGCAGATTTGTTACAGTTTCATATCCATGCACGTTTTTTTATCCCCAGTTCTCTGCCCTTGTTTATGCATTCAAACAGTAATCAGTCCGTAAATCCTGCACAAAATTATTTTCATGCCTGGCTTGTATTTAATTATTTATAGACAGCTTCAGCAAGACTTGTATTAAGTCTAGGAGGAAGTAAATCAAACCACTCATCAAGTGAGGTGTTGTTCAAGTTTGATAGAGTCTAGTTCAAGAAATCCTGAGTTTTGACACAATAAACTATAGCTCTTTGGACTATAATCACTATTTGCAGCCTATTCAATTGACTGCAACCACATGCAACTCTCTTGACTGTAAGCCTCTAGGAAAAACATGACCGCCAATTCAAGTTCAGTCAAACGAAGCCAAAAAGAGCTCAGTTGACTAGGCAAGAAGCAATTGATCAAACAATTTGTAATTAAAATATAAAATGTTATGATACGGTGGAAAATAAAACCACGACCATTTTACGATTCAAGTCTCAAGAACACAGAAAATTTAGAAGAAAATCCAACCGCAACTCCCTGATTTAGATAAAGGCAAGTCAAATAAAATAGCGAAACTTAAATGCAACATAATAACAATATATGCAGAAAAAAAGGCGAAGAGCAGAGAGAGACCGCTGACTGTAGCCATCCATTAAGAGTTTGCCAGCAAAGTATAGGTTTCCATGATGTTCTTTCAGATAAAGTGCAAATTGCAGCTAGTTGCTGCAGTACTGTTGCACACTTGTGAACCTATCATGTAAAACAGAATTCCCTTGGTTATGGATCAACCAAAATTACGAGCCGCAGTATATATCAGGATAAAAGAACAATTAATATTGAAACAGCACCAATAAAGGTAGGGAGGAGAAGAGAAAAGAAAAGAACATAAGAAAACTTGACCCTGGGACACTCTTGGGTTAAGAACATACTCCCTCCATCCCATAATAACTGAGCCATTTGCAAAAAAAATAGTCCTAAAAAAATTGACCTATTTCACTTTCCAATACAATATTAATTACTTTTTTCCAATTATAACTCTAATTAATACTACTTTCATCACTCCCAATTCAATATATTCTACTTTACATTTATGATGAAGAAGAAACACCAATACTTAACAAAGGCACTCAAAACCATTTTTCTCTCTCTCTTTCACTTATACACTTTTTCTTAATATGTGTGAAATGAGCAAAAGGCTCGGTTATAATGGGACAGAGGGAGTATCAAAGTAATCATATAATTAGAGAAAAGGCAGTTACATTTTCAATTTTTAAGTAAGGGTGAAGTTAAATATTTCCAAATTAACTAAAATAAAAAAATACGATTCAAAACCTATTTTTCAATTGTAAGCTGTTTTTTTAGCCCTCTTGCTTTTATGAATCACTGAAGTAATCCAAAAAATTATATTTTCCCCCTCAAAAAAATTATATGTTTAAAACCCTAATAGGCTTAAGGTCCTGCACTGAAAATGTAAAAACAGGGAAAATCTTGGTGGACAGTGACTAATTTCTACATGAGATGCTTCTGAGGAAAAGAGGAAAGGTTCCAACACAAGAACTATTTCTTTCAAAAACCATGTAGCCAATATCATCCAAACAGAATCAGAAACTCCGCATTGATCATCTCCCATTGCTTTGCTTCAACCTCAGCATATAAACTTTACATTTACCGGCTCTTGAGAATATTATAGCAATTCGTTTACAAGGAGATACTTACACGTGACATTGCAGACACACCGAGTAAGGCATACACCACATTAGATACAAGTCCCTCACCACTGTGGGATATGACATGAATGGTGGTCGTGTTGGATGACCCCTCAGCAATACAATTCATAGATTCTAACAAAGAAACAAGGCCCACATCTAAGAAACCTGAAGAGTCAAAGAAATGAAAATCAATCAACCACATGTAATAAGTATAAAAGGAGATATGCACCCTGAAAAATACAAACTGTTGTTACTCTAAGAATTATAAATCTAATTCCATGAACCTGGAGTAGAAATATCAAACTAAGATTAAGCACATGTATAATTTAGAACGCAATTACAAATTCAAATGTTAACATTACTCTTCTAGAATTCAGTAACTTAATTGAGGATTACTTATATTTAAAAAATAAAAAAAAAAGGCAATATAAACTTTTCTTACAAGACAAATACGACATTGCAGCTAGAGCAGCACCACGGTGCATGGCTGTGCAGCATATAGCTGCTTTTTGAATAGAAACTTCAAGAAGAGAACCACAAACTGAAAGAACATCCTGTGACATATCATCAAACTGGTAAATATATCGACTACATTTTGACCGCAGTGAATAAATCCAACAAAAAAGGAAATCATGAAAGTAAAAAAAAAAAAACCTTGTCACAGGAGCGAATAAATGTGGATGCAAAATTGGTGTATGCCTCCACTAAGTCAGGTTCTTGGTCACATATGTAGGAAGAATTTAGAGCCATTACAGAAGTTGAATGAGTAAATCTTTCAAACATGGTGACAAATAAAGGTCCATACTCCTCTCGGTGACCAAATTCTTCAACGACAATAGAAGCTGAAAAGTATTAACTGAATTAGCAAATAAGTAGCTCAAAAACATTATCCGAATATATAAACAAATGAAAAAAGAAGTACTCCCTCCGTCCCAAATTATAAGTCACTTTGGAAGAAAAAAAATTGCCCCAAATTATAAGTCGCTTTACAATTTGAATGAAGCATTACTGCTATTTTTCTTATTATACCCGTAACTAATTATTACTCTCTCTACTTTCAATTCTTTAATTTATCCTTCCCATACCATTTATTATGGAAGATTTTGTAAAACAACTCATAATATTTCTTTCCCATACATAATTAATTACATTTCTTAATACTTGTGAAATGCCCAAAACGTCATATAATTTGGGACGAAGGGAATAACATACAAACTCTTGATTTCATGTGTCATGTGACAATATAAACAAATGAAAAAAGAAGTACAAAACATATAAAGTAAGAAGCAAAATAATAAATTCGTTAATGGGGCTGCAAGATTTTCAAAACAAAATATACAACAGAAATGCTAGCAACAAATTTTCTAACACGCGTTTCCCAACACACTCCTTCATTGGTTGAATTGAAATCTATATGGGTCCCACCAAATTTATGTGAGACCCAAATGATATCCAACCAACTTGGAATACGGATAATCGAGTATCACATGAACACGAGATCAACAACAACCAAGCCTTATCCCACTAAGTGGGGTCGGCTACATGGATCAAATGACGCCATAGTGATCTATTATAAACCAAATTTGGATCCAACTCATTGACCTCTAAATCCTTTCTAATGGTTTCTCTAATAGTTTTCCTAGGTCTTCCTCTACCTCTTTTAACTTGACTCTCCTCCATTTGATCTACTCTTCTTACCACGGCATCTACGGGCCTTCTCTCTACATGCCCAAACCATCTAAGCCTATTTTCTACCAACTTTTCTACTATAGGTGCTACCCCCACTCTCTCTCTCTAATGGTGTCATTCCTAATCCTATCATGTCTAGTCTTACCACTCAT
>Ga0228711_1002122_pt1 | contig 30146 bp, 14 predicted proteins | sample MedpolnodulmetaG_2_FD_177996 | JGI IMG/M metagenome (GOLD analysis project Ga0228711, IMG submission 177996) | Root nodule microbial communities from Medicago polymorpha collected in Santa Monica, California, United States - brown nodules | ecosystem: Host-associated > Plants > Roots > Nodule... | reverse complement strand
ACTTTTACTATAAATATAGACATTGTATCAGTGTAAACCTTGAGATAGAGGGGGCTGAAACAAGGGTTTAGAAAGGCAACAATAAAACTAGGGTTTGTATAGAGTTTGTCTCTTTTGCAACAAACACTAGGGTTTGAGGGTTGATTCATCTTGGGAAACACTATTAGGATTGAGTCTCTTGGTTACGGAAAGAGACTGGGACTTTGGGTAGAATTAGGCGGGAGACTTATTCTTGTAACCCATTGATATCTCTTTTGTAAAGTTACTCATCATTATAGTGAAACAGAGGGCTACTCTCTCCCCCAGACTAGGTCAATTTGGACCGAACTGGGTCAACAAATTCTTTTGTGTTCTCTCTTCTTTTCTCTCTCGTTGTTTTCTACTTTTGCCTTGTGTTTATAATTGTTCCATACACTTTGTTTTGGTTGCCTGATTATCACTTGCTCCACACATCAAGTTTGTTATTGGTGTGATTTTTTCATCGAATTCACAAAAATTGGCCCCCACCGTGGGGCAAGGATCAAAGGATAATCAAGTATCATGGGTTCGAAGTGGGATATTGAGAAGTTTACCGGAGATAACGATTTTGGGTTATGGAAGGTAAAGATGGAAGCGATGTTAATACAGCAAAAGTGTGAGAAAGTTTTGAAGGGTGAAGGTTCGTTACCGGTCACCATGTCACGAGCAGAGAAGACCGAGATGGTGGACAAGGCTAGGAGTGTCATTGTCTTGTGCCTCGGGGATAAAGTTTTGAGAGAAGTAGCGGAGGAACCAACTGCGGCATCGATGTGGACAAAGTTGGAATCTTTGTATATGACAACGTCTTTGGCTCATCAGCAATTCCTAAAGAAACAACTCTACTCATTCAGGATGGTGGAGTCAAAGGCCATCATGGAGCAACTTACGGAGTTCAACAAAATCCTTGATGACTTGGAGAATATTGAGGTGCAACTTGAGGATGAAGATAAAGCTATACTCTTGTTGTGTGCTCTATCGAAATCTTTTGAATCGTTCAAAGATACCATGCTCTATGGCAAAGAAGGCATTGTTACCTTGGAAGAAGTTCAAGCGGCTTTGAGAACCAAGGAGTTGACAAAGTCCAAGGACTTGAGAACTCGTGAAAACGGTGAAGGCCTAAATGTCTCAAGAGGGAATGGTGGAGGTACAGGTAACCGGAGAAAAAGTGGTAACAAGTCAAAGTCTAAATGCTTTAACTGTCACAAGATAGGTCACTTCATGAAGGATTGTTCGAAGATTAATGGTAACTCCGCACAAATTGTCTTTGAGGGTTATGAGGATGCAGGTGCTCTGATGGTGTGGTGTTGTTTGGAGAATGAAGAAGGTGATGTGTCTCACCTTGAGAATGATGCCTAGTGGAGCGGTGGTCGTTTGGAGAGACGGTAAACACTCAACATCAGCCTGGGGAGGCGGTGGTAAGAATACTCATGATCAGTCTTGAGAGGCGGAGGTAACAATACTCATGTTCTACCTGTTGAGGTGGAGTTTCAAGGTTGAAGACATAGTGGGATGTACGCATTTGCTAATTGAGGTAGAGTTGAACACGCCGGTAATGGTACGACTATGGAGGACCTTGAGTGCTATGCTCTAGTGGTGAGCATGGGATTTCTTCATGGAGACGGAAGGCATTCCGGAGGTTGAAGAATGTATAGCAGGGCTTGCGGGATTAGCCTAAAAAAAGGCCAAGGGTGATTGGATGCAAGGAGACCTTCAAGGAAGTGGGAGATGTCCTGTGTTGAAGATGTTATGGTGAATGCTTGTGGAACTACTTAAAACTCCCAGTGCAGTTGGACTGCAAGGACTCTTCGAGAAGGTAGAAGACGTTCCGATGGCTGAAGAGGTTAAGGTGAATGCTTATGGAACTACCTAAAATTCCTAGTGTAGTTGGACTGCAAGGCCCTTCGAGAAGGCGGAAGACATTCCGATGGCTTAAGGGATTAAGGTGTGTACTTGTGGAACTACCTAAAATTCCTTGAGTAGTTTGGACACTAGGATCTTCAAAAGGGGGGAAGGCATTCTGATTGTTGAAGAGGTTAGGGTGTAAACTTGTGGAGCTACTTGGTGTGGTGGGAAGCAAGGGAAAGAGCAGCAAGGTAGTTGATGTTAAATTGGCATCATCACTAATTTGGAGTCAAGGTGGAGATTGTTGTGAAAGTGACTCAAAATTGGAGAAATTAAAGTTTGCTGAATCTGTCAAAATCGGGGTCCGAATGGAGCTGTCTGGGGCCCGAATTTGAGTGTTGTTTTTTGTCTGTTGGTTCGGCAAAAATCGATGGCCGAATGTAGGAATTCGGCGCCCGAATTTGCCAGCATAAAATAAAACAGAAACGTATTTTTGGCCTGAGATTTTGTTCCAATTTATGAGGGATACTTTTACTATAAATATAGACATTGTATCAGTGTAAACCTTGAGATAGAGGGGGCTGAAACAAGGGTTTAGAAAGGCAACAATAAAACTAGGGTTTGTATAGAGTTTGTCTCTTTGGCAACAAACACTAGGGTTTGAGGGTTGATTCACCTTGGGAAACACTATTAGGATTGAGTCTCTTACTTACGGGAAGAGATTGGGACTTTGGGTAGAATTAGGCGGGAGACTTATTCTCGTAACCCATTGATATCACTTTTGTAAAGTTACTAACGAAGTGTTGCTCTCTCCCCCAGACTAGGTCAATTTGAACCGAACTGGGTCAACAAATTCTTTTGTGTTTTCTCTTCTTTTCTCTCTCGATGTTTTCTACTTTTGGCTTGTGTTTATAATTGTTCCATACACTTTGTTTTGGTTTCCTGATTATCACTTGCTCCACACATCAAGTTTGTTATTGGTGTGATTTTTTCATCGTATTCACAACAATTATAACCTTCACATTCTTCACCAAAACCCTACAAGAAGCGAATATTTGCCATAGGTTAAGAGCGATATGAAGATCGTGAATTCAACTCGTCCAACTAACAAGATAACAACAAACTACAATTTGTGATTGAAAAGACAAATAATGAGTCTATTGGAATAAATATGACTATCATAATTCGGTGTCAATGCTAAAGGATGATAATTTGAATCCTCTAGTTGAGAAGTTTTTTTTGGAATACCCTAATATTAGTCTGAAAAAGAAATTTGAAGTAAGCAAGGATATCTTGAAGTAAAACCTCAAGCACCAGTTAGAAAAATAGGTTAATTTGAAAGCTGTTTTTCCTCCTAATAAATCATTAGTTGGTAAGATATATGGAATCTGAGTTTTAAGTGAAGATGAAGGGAAACACAAATCAACGTACTATGAATATTGAAATAGAAAATTGTGAAGAGGGCCGATCTTCAACTGCAATAGAAGTCAAGAAAAGGTCTGATACAATTTTGGCGGTTAGTTTGACTTCTTTAAAAATAAAAATAAAAAAGGTTATGCTAAACTCAACAAACCATCTGTTGTTAAGGTAACACATGCATTTTTTTACCTTTGTAAAACCTCACGGAGCAAAGACAAGGAAAAGGGTCATGACTGTGAGTTTAGAAAAGAGTTTTTGAAATTTCAATTGTTCCAATACAAATCATATGCTAATATGAAAGTAACCAATACGATGCAAATAAAGTGAGCCTCCTAAACTAATTTAATGCATTCAACACTAAAAAGAATGAACACTCGTAGTCATAGGTCAGTTATGGGTTTGAACAAATAAATCTTTATAGTCATATGCATCAACAGTAAAGCATGTCATTGGATTCTGGATTTTTTTTGTATCTTCACAGTCCAAATCTTGCTCTTCTTCAACTAAGCCTACCTAAGCCTTCTGCCTAAATTTAAACCTTGAAACACAAACTGCCTTCCTATTGGTGCTTCTAACTTTAGATAAAATTTAGTTTTTGAGAGAGAATGAATTTTCGTTTGGGAGTATAGTCTTCTAGCAAATTACCTTTAAAGAAAATCAGCATGTAAATTATAATAAGCATAAAAACCGCACAACAATACAAGGATTTTAAAGCAAGTAAGCAACATACATGAAGTAACATAAATTCTAACAAGTAATATGAGAAAGAGAAACTCACTTTCAACTAGTTGAAACCAAACTTTCAACGTAATCCTTGGCCCACAACCACCGTACTATTTTAGTAATTTGAATTGGCTCGCCTCTATTGATTCTGCATTTATAGATAAACGCTATGTCGTTTTTATCATTTGTTAATATTAATGTATCACCATTCTTAGAAAGGTACAATGGCAAGAACTCCATCGTTTCAAATTTTAGTAAATATTGGCTTGAACAAATATTCTGATAACTAATTTTTAATAACTGAATCCAAGACTCTTGAACTTCAAAATCCTTCATTTTCCATATAACAAAATGGCTTCCCTTGAAATCATGACCAAAACAAAGACAGCCCATCAAAACCACAACTGTTGGCTGAACACGTGGCACCTCATCAAAACCCCTAGGTAGCAACAACTAAGTGTATGACTCAGTAGAGAGATCAAGCGAAACAATCACATATTGCTCAACATTAATCTTACTAACATTATCGAATTCATAATCAGAATAGAAGTAATTGCGAAGGGCTAACCACTTAATAGTACCACTCAAATAAACACCATGGTTTTTATCACGATTAAACCAATAAAGTGGAAGCACGGGAAAACATTGAATGTTTTTCCATGAATCATCCCCCAAGCTAAGAACTAGAAACCGATAAAGTGATGATTCTACAATCCTCATGCATGAGATCGTCTTGCCACATTAATGCGAGACATGGGTTTCGTGCAGATTTCTCGAGATGCATTTGAACGAAATAAGGATTGGAGATGAGAGTTTTGTAGAACTTGCTAATGCACCTCAATTGTAAGAGATATTTCACGGGGAGCCGGGAGATGATTTCCACAATCAGTTCAGTGGGTAGGAAGGCTATTGATGCCATTGAGCAGTGTTTTTTGAGTTCATGAGGGAGGAACGCCGCCAACACAATATCCGCCGGCACAACAGCTTCTTCTTCCATTGAGCGATGGCTGCAACAGTTTAAGTTGAGTGAAACCCTAGCCAAACACCAATTCCAAACGGAAGCAAACATTTCGACGTAGTGTGTTTCTTGACTGAGAAACAATCTACTTTAGTAGTTGTGCTAGTAAGCTTTTTGACCCAAAAAAGTTACTAATTTTATTTTAAGTGAATTACTTGAAATACACTCTTCTCTCTTATGTTTTAATTTAATATACACTTCACTCCGTTGAAAATAAAAACCTAAAATAAATTTTACTCCCCTACCCTAAGAGATACTTAAATTACAACCCTATCCTCTATGAATTATTTATGTACTACATTTTAATTCATTTTTAAATAAATAAATGATTTTTTATGATATTTACAAATTTTATTCCACCATAAAAGAAAAAATAATTCATTTCTTTTTAATTTCAATGCCAATGATAAAAAAATTCATATTTTATTATTAACTTCATGATTTAGAATATAAATGTCATTTTTAAATACCCGTATTTTATTGGTTTCAGTAATTTTTTTAAATTAGTTTATTTTGTATTCTTACATATATTATAATAATGTTTGAAACTATATGTTAATGATATTGAATATAAAAAAAATAGAGGAAAATATGATTTGATTTTTGATTATAATAAAATGGATCCGCACAATTTTTCAGTGTCTTGTATGAGTTATATTTTCGTTGCAAAACTATTAGAATTTTTTTTAAAAATTATTATTATTAAAGGAGGAAAATGTAGATTTTAACATTAGAAGGGAGGGGACTTTAATTCAAGATTCCCTCAAGGGAGGGGACTGTAATTTTTTCTAATATGTCTTACATAAAAGGGGAGGGAATTGTATATTTTGACAAAAGAGGAGAGGATAGTGTAATTTAAGCATCCCTCAAGGGAAAGGAGTGCAATTTACTCCTTTATTTTTTTTCTACTAAAATAATAACTATTTTTATATAATACTCAAATAATTAATATATATTTTAACTTTGTCCTAATAAAATTAATATATAGGAGTACAAAATATCGTGGATTTGAGAAATCATCGGTAGTTATGTGTATTTTATGTGAAGACCTTATGGAATTGCACTTGAGTTTTGTCTATAAATATTTTAGTTGTTATTTTAATGCGGATGAGTCTCGAATAACATTACCCTCACATGAAAGAAATCATAACAAACTGAAAACATTTTAGTTATTAAGATTAGGAATGCTAGAAACACTCTATCTAATACTTACTCTCTTATTGAATATTGAAATTAATGTATGTGGGTTTCATTTCAAAGTGTAGACTCACATTGATTTAAACAAAAAGAGAACAAGTGTTAAAGAAAATTCAAAAGAAAGCGTTGCCAACATTCCTCAATTGGTGAAATGCTACCCTAATCCTCTTAAGAATGTTGGTATAAGGGGGTATAAGGTTGACTTTGTTTTTTTTTCTTCTTTATTTTGAATAGAAAAAGTCAGCAATAATTAGTTGTTATGTTAGTTTTTCTCCTTCATTCGAGCTTGAATTAGGACCTACAATTCCTTCTCACTTAACTCAAGCAAGTTGAGCTATCCAAACCCCCCTTGACTTGGTGGTTTGGTGAGAGAGTTAAATAGTGATAAGGTAGTTTCATGTTTAATTCTCACTTTACGTAAACCAACTAATTAATTCCAAAAATGTAGAACGTAGAAAAATAAAGATTGCAAGGATAAGTTAATTTAGTTCCCAATGCATAACAGCAATTTAATCTTTTAAACTAAAAAATATCCACCAATTTAATCATTTATTTTTAAATTTTTTAAAGATTATATGTTTGTTCTGATGAAGCAAAAGACTATGTGTGTGTGTCTTTTATTAGTTTTGATGGACATTAACTAAAAAGATTTTTTTTTTGAAGAGGCACTTAAAAGAAATTTTAATGAAAGGACTATGCTCCAGTCGATTGCTATCTTCGCTACTGAGATTGATATTAGATAAGTTCGGTTTTTATGGTGACTAAATCTGAGATGAACAATGATGGTTATCTTATTTGACTGTGTTTAATAATGTTAGAAACGATTGAAACATGTCAATGCTTCTAGATTGGTTATCTTTAGGCATGTTAGTTTTCTAGGATGATGTCAGGACTAATTTTTCACTACGCCGTCTTTTATAATGAATTGTTTGATGCTGGAATGATTGACATGTGATTTATGATTGTTGTGTTTTCTAGTGGCTTTAAACTGTTTTTGGGTACATAAAACAATTTTAGGGTTATATAAATTGATTTCTGATCTAAAGTTGATAGTTTTGAAAAATTTATGAAGGAAAATGGATTTTAGGATGAACTTTAAGAATGTTGAAAAATGGATCGGTGAGCTCGATTTTTGGTTAGCAAAAACTTATTTATTTAGTGGATAACTTAGAAAGATGTTTAAGCGGTGATCTAGACTAGGTTAGTGATGATAATTATGGATTAACTAAGTAATGAAATCATTTTTTTTAACAAAGTAATAAAATCATGTTTAATAGAATATTAGAACTAATTAGGCTGTTGAGTTTTAAAAATCAGATTATCATTGATGTTTGTTAATGTTATGTTATCCTTGATTGAATGCATACGATTGTGCATGGTGATATTTCTATGCACATTTTTGTTGTTGTTAAACAATGATGCATTTATCATATTACCGTCAATATAAAGTGAAATATAATCACTTCGAAAGAATGTACATGGTATTAATTAGAGGTTACAAATGAAGGAAAAAAAAAACTAATTGTATTACATCGAAAACAAAATATGGCATTCTTTTGAGATATCTTTTTTAAAATAAATAAGACAATTATTTTTTTTATTAATGTGACACTCATATTAAGACGAAAGGATATTTAATAGTAAAATACTTGTAATCAGGCCGAACCGACTTATTGAACTAAGAATCGAACCTAGTGCTTATTTGAACGGAGCATGCTAAGGTTGCCCTCGCTACCTACAAGTGTACTAATAAAAAATGTAATGGTATGGATATTTAAAAAACATCAATTAAAGAAAATGAGTTCAAACTTATGGGTTAAACAATGGTGAAGTATCAATGTTTGGGTGTAAAATGATTTTTAGTTCGACCGTTATTGTTTCATATAAATTATTATTGCTTTATTATTGTTTTACACATTTGACTATTATCTCCGACCCAATTGTATAACCTTGAATTGGTACCTACACCGGTTCAATTTGTAATTACCTATCTTAGTAATGTGATATTTAAAATTCATAACAAAAATTACAGAAATACTAAACACTATTTTCAACAAACTTTTTTTAGAATATTTAGAATTCAGACTCACATACTTTGATATGATAATCTAATCTACTTATCAATTAAATATTTTGTAATTTGTATGTTATGATGTGAAACACCCATGATATAAAATGGAGGAATAAAGTGAGAAGAGGGTTAATGATGATTATAACTAAACATGCAATGATTGTATCCGATATTCCTACACTATATTCAACCTTTTGTAACAAAAAAAACAGGCAACAATGAACCTTTCATATACATTTTTTGGAAAATAAAAAACGAACCTTCATTTTGTTACTATTCAAATATTCTTATTTTGACTAAATTATAAAATTCTTATTGAATATTATATTATTAATCATTTTCTTTTTTATTTCTTTTATTAACTAGTACATGTAAATTTCGAAGAAAGAAAATTTTCGACAACATTATATATTAATAAAATATTAAAAAAAAATAATGAGTTACAAATTATTGTTGGCTAAGTTTAAGTTTGAACGTGCAATTTTTATAAATAAATTGAAGGACTAAATTAATATTCAAGTAATACTAACGACCATTTTATAATGAGTATTATGGGAATTTGAATTCCGTCGCCAAATGAACCATTTGGTGGTCATTATAAGGTAGAGATGAGATGTGACATACATATAACAGGATAATAGTCCCAAGCTTTCTCCATCGTTCCCATGATAGGCTTATCAAGTTAAGAAACAGTTTGCGGAAGAAGTGCGTTGATATATTTTTCAGCATATTCTTAGAGAGGAAAAGTGACCTACATCATAAAGTTTGAAGATCTAGTATAGCCATTAGATAAATTGGAGCAAAGTGTGATCATTGAAACATGAAGGATCAAACCAGAATTTGTATCACTAGGCTACATGGCCATGGATAAAAAAGATTGGTTTCAAAAAGACATCATGAAATGCAGAAGTGAAACAACAAAACACAAGAAAAAAATTGAATGCATTGTTCCATATTCCATATGCAAACAGTCATGGCTGCACATTATTGTCTGAATAGCAGTTCCAGCGCAAAATAGATCACACCTCGACACTTGTTATATTTCATTATAACAAAACTCGCGATACTCAAACCAATTTATCACAAAGCAATGCAAAACAAATGTTCCATTCTTTGATGAGATACCATAGGAAAACAAATGTATGTAACTAAATTAGAGTAGTAAAGTTAGCAAGAAAAACACCAGATTCATACTGAATAATCAAAACCTCTAGGCACATACTGCAGGTACAAGCGAAATTCAATCTCATGGAATAACCCCAAATTGAAAAGTAAAACGGCAATAATTTATGCATCTTGCAACTTGTTGAGATTTCACGTGCCGCAGAACATCAATACAGGCTTCGCGTTACTCGCCAAAATCCTACAAGAAGCGAGCAGTTAAATAATGAAATAGCAAGGCAAAACAGTAAAAAAACTATTTGACTCCTCAAATTGAGAAGTTGTTTTTGGAATCCCATAATATCAAGCTGAAAAATAAATTTGAAGTAAGCAAGGATATCCGGAAGTAAAACCTCAAGCACCAATTAGAAAAATAGGTTAACTTGAAAGAGGACGAATCGTGTGCGAATTTCACATCAGACATTTGCAATTCAGGAAATCTATGATAACAATTGATGAAAAGAACTTGACAAAAATTCTCGACAGAGTTTACGCATGAACCAAAACGACTAAAGCATCGAATTCACACAAAAATCGAAGAAAATAAATCGAATACTACTAACAGGTTCAGTAACAACAATGAAATCAAAACGAAATTGAAGAAAGAAAATGCGAAAAAATAATTTGGGGAAAATTTTTATTTCAAACAACTGAATCGGTTAAGCAATCCCACAGGATATTCACAGAATCTATTTCTAGTATTATAAACTGACAAAGCTGTAAAGAAGTAACATAAATTCTATCAAGTAATATGAGAAAGAGAAAGTCACTTTCAACTGGTTGAAACCAAACTTTCACAGTAATCCTTGGCCCACAACCACTGTACTTTATCAGTAATTTGAATTGGCTCGCCCCTATTGATTCTGCATTTATAGATAAATGTTGTATCGTTTTTATCATTTGCTAACATTAATGTATCACCATTCTCAGAAAGGTACAATGGCAAGAATTCCATCGTTTCAAATTTCAATAAATATTGGCTTGAACAAAAATTCTGATAACTAATTTTTAGTAATTGAATCCAAGACCCTTGAACTCCAAAATCCTTCATTTTCCATATAACAAAATGGCTTCCCTTGAAATCATGACCAAAGCAAAGGGAGTCCGTCAAAACCACAATTGTTGGTTGAACACGTGGCACCTCATCAAAACCCCGAGGTAGCAACAACTGAGTGTATGACTCAGTGGAGAGATCAAGCGAAACAATCACATATTGCTCAACAGTAATCTTACTTACATTATCAAATTCATAATCAGAATAGAAGTAATTGCGAAGGGCTAACCAGTTAATAGTACCACTCAAATAAACACCATGGTTCTTACCACGATTAAACCAATAAAGTGGAAGCACGGAAAACATTGAGGGTTCGTTTGGTGCACATGATAGGATAGAGACATGATAGGATAAAGTGGTGGATAAGGATAAGATATGATAGTAACATGATAACATTTATCCTATCACATGTTTGGTACACACATGATAAGAAATATGATAATATTATTTTATCCTTTTATGTTTTGATACACACTTAATATTTGACATGATAAAATATATATCTTATATTTAAATGACAAAATTATCCATATGAAACAAATACATTTTTTTTTATGGAAAAAATATAATAATTTCTTTAAGCAAAATTCATTAATATGCACATAATCCATGACAAAAGAAAATATAATTTAAGAAGTAAATGCAAAAACAGCAACACCATATCAGTATTATCCTTTGTTTTTATATTCTTTATACAAAGTACATGATATCAATATTATGCTGAAGATAAAAAAATAAAAAATAAAAAATAAAAAAGTGTAGAAGATAAGCATCAATTATGATGAGCTAAAAAGAAGGGAAAACGAGACATTAAAAAATAAAAAGAAATGGGAGTTACGGGATTCGAAAGGTGTACAGGCGTGTGTTTATTCTATCATGATTCTAACCCAACTAAAACATAGGATTGAAATAATGAAGGATGAATAGGATAGGATAAGCAATGGGATTATTTTATCCTTTCATATTGGTGCACCAAACAAGAGATTTAAGTAGGATATGATAATTTTATCATATCCTATCTTCCTATCATGTGCATCAAACGGACCCTGAATGTTTTTCCATGAATCATCCCCCATGCGGAGAACTTTCACCACACTTGTTACATTAACCCTCTCCATGATGAACGCTATTACCTTATAAGTTTTACTCAAAGTATCATAACCAAAAGAGAACTTAAAATTTCTAGACAAAGTGATTAAAATGTTTCTAGATTTTGTTCTCGTAGCTGGGTTCCAAAAATAGAGATAATAATAATAATCAGGGCACTGAATATCAACCAAACACAACAATCCATTGCATGAACCAATAACGCACCATTGGTCAAATGTACTGCTGTGAAAGGGTGTGGTATACTTGTTTTGGAGTAACCAAGAAACCGATAAAGTTATGATTCTACAATCCTCATGCATGAGATCGTCTTGCCACATTAATGCGAGACATGGGTTTCGTGCAGATTTCTCGAGATGCATTTGAACGAAATAAGGATCCGAGATTAGGGTTTTGTAGAACTTGCTAACGCACCTAAATTGTATGAGATGTTTCACAGGGAGCCAAGAGATGATTTCCACTATAAGTTCATCAGGGAGGAAGGCTGCTGATGCCATTGAGCGGTGTCTTTTGAGTGGAACCCTAGCCAACCGCCGATTCCTAACAGAAGGAAACATTTTGAAGGTTTTTGTTTTTTTGACAAAAAAACATTTTGAAGTTGTCTTTTTGACTGAGAAACAATCTAGGTGTGCTAGTACGCTTTTTAACCTAAAAATTACTAATTTTATTTTTTACTAAAATAATTACTATTTTTTATATAATACTCAAATAATTACTTTTTTTTTACAAATAATTACTATTTACGTGAACTTCGATTGAATAAATATTAAACAAAATTTAGGTGCATTTTGTATGGTTATAACAAACCCAAAGAAAATTGTGGATTTGAGAAATCATTGGTAACTATGAGTATTTTATGTGAAGAACATACAAAAAACACTTGTCGAATTGCATCTAAGTTTTATCTATAAATATTTTAGTTGTTATTTTAATGTGGATGAGTCTCGAACAACATTACCCTCAAGCGAAAGAAATAAGAAGAAATTAAAAACATTTTAATTATTAAGATTAGAGGAATGCTAGCAACACTCTTTAATATTTATTCTCTTACTTAATGAAATCATTGTATGTGGATGTCATTTTAAAGTGTAGACTCGCGTTGATTTAAACAATAAAAGAGTGAGTCTTAGAGAGGATTCAAAAGAAAGTGTTGCTGACATTCCTCAATTGGAGGAATGCTTCCCTAATCCTCTTAAGATCGTAAGTATAAGGGGGTATAAGGTTGACTTTTTTTTCTTTCTTTTGAATGCCAAATATCATAAATTAGTTCTTATGTTAGTTTTTCTCCTTCATTTGGGCTTGAATCACGACCTTTAATTCCTTGTCACTTAACTCAAACAAGTTGAAGTGATAAGGTGGTTTCGTGTTTGATTTTCACTTCGCAGAAACTACCCATCATGCCAGATGTAGCCTTAGATCCAATAGTGTGCTGGTCTTCTCAGTCGTCATCACCTTCACCCTTGGAAAGGGTGGTTTCACGTGGTCGCCGAAAAAGCTTTGCCACTGCGGAGCACTCTGGCTCCTTCTATAGTTCATCATGTTTCTTATGTGGTGCTGCTCCTTGAGTGTGGCTTGGTTTCGATTGAACTCATGTTGTCGTCGTAGGTTTTATGTCTCTCGTGGATCTGATTTTGAAATCTTGGATCTTGGTGGTTCAAGATTAGTGTTGGTTTCCCTCGGTTCTTTTGACTGATATTATGCTCATCTCACTTTTGTTTCCTGATTCCGTTTTAGATTTGTTGAGTTATGCGGGTTACAAAGTTTACGGATTAGCATCCATCGTGCAGGAGTAATCTTAATTGAGAATGGTCTTAAATTCGTCTAAACCCTTTGTGATTGAACTCGGAATAATTGGTTACTACTTTGATGTGTTCTAATGGATATGTTTCCGATGGTTTGGCTCGAAAGGGCGTTTTATCTTGTTGTTGTTTTGCAGGGAGTTGATGGATCTTGGATCACTTTTGTGTTGGCAGACGATTCATACGTCAATTTATATTCGTCATTCTTTATGCTTGACTTGGACTATGGGACTCGAAATGGTCATTTTGCTTGCTGCCATTTGTTGTAGACAGTTGATGGTACATGGATTCGCTTCCGTGTTGATGGACGATTCAATAACCGCAATGAGCACATTTGATTAGTTTTAGGATTAATTAAAGGTTCATATCCATTTATGTTGTTTTAATTTTTTATATTACCCGTTTGGGGTCGACCTACACTTTTGTGTATATTTACTGGGTTAGGTTTATATTCCTCCATTTTTTTAATGTATTTTCCCATTTCTTTTAATAATATATATGGGCACGGATGATTAGAGTCTAATTAGAATACCTTATTTTCTCTTTTATCTTTGTACTCTTAATTTAGCAGAAAAAATAAACAGCCGAATGTGTTCTCTCTTATTAGTTTTAAGCTGTTAAAAAAATATTAAGAGGCACTAAAAAAAATTTGATAAAGCGGCATGCTCCAACCGATTCCTATCTTTGCTACTTAAATCGTTATTAGATAAGTTCAGTTGAACCAAGTTGTTTGGGCTTCAATGGCAAAGAGCTCCTTCCAAAGACATATCCGGTGAATATCGGGTTCGATTCCCAGGGAAAACAACATTGGGTCAGTGTGCATGTCTCTACGCATGAGTCGGATTAGTCATCCACCATTGATGGGTCGGAAACCGGTGCGAAAGGAAAAAAAAAAAAAAAAAAAGTTCAGTTTTTGTGGTGACTAAATATGAGATGAGCAATGATGGTTATCTTATTTGAATGTGTTTCATAGGAAAACAAAATATGGCATTCTTTTTTAGACATCTTTTTCGAAATAAATTAATAAGACTAATTTTTTATTAATGTGACACATAATAAGATGAAAAGATACTTAATAGTTAAATTGAGATGGGAACATGTCACGTCGTCCCATAAGAGCCTACGACTTAACTTTTTTAAAATCTAGTCGGACAAAATTCATTTAATAAGAAGGTCAGGCTCAAACTTTTCATTAGGTCTATTTAATTAAAAAAGTCAGGTTAAGGTTTACAAAAAAAACCTAATAAACTCGTTAGACCGACCTTTTAAGTTTTTTATATATAATATATCATTCATTATTGATATTGTTAAAGTTTTTTTTATAAACTCGAGTCTTCATATGATTTGGTTATTTAGTAGCAGATATTTGGTGTTGTTAGACCTTTGTAAGATTTCGTTATTTAGTAGTAGACATATTTATGTGCTTTAGATAAACATAAGATTTGGTCTATTTAGTAACAGGTTTATAGGTATTGTTAGGTCTTGATGTAAAATAAGCTTTTAGATAGGTTTTTAAGCTCCAACAACCCTTTAAAAAAGTCGTAACAAAAATTAAAGAAATACTAAACACTCTTTTCAGTAAACTTTTTTTAGATTATCTAGAATTCAGACTCACATAATTTGGTAATGATAATCTAATATACTCGTCAATTAAAAATTTCGTAATTTGTATGTCATGATTTGAAACACCCAAGATATAAAATGGAGGAATAAAGTGAGAAGAGGGTTAATGATGATTATACCTAAACCTATAATGATTGTATCCGATATAAAAGTTTACATGCAAAAGGTCTCATGCTATGGTGTTGATATCCAATCATGGCATACATTGAGTAAAAAGTTCAATAGAAACATAAATGTTGAACCCGTCATCTTCATCTTTTCTTAAAACCATACTTTTTGCGTTCATAGAATAAATCAGTTTTGGCACTCCCTAAATTGACAATTTTCGGGCAACCATCCCTGTCTTTCTCCTGCTGTGTGCACTCCTTGCAGTAGTAAGCATCGGATATTCCTACTCCTCCACATATGACGCATCGACCCTGAAATGATCCATAGTTGCATTCATCACAGACCCTTACAAGTGTACATGGACGCACATACGAGTCGCATATCACACACTTGCCATCACATTTCTCGCATAATCGTCCAATAGCAATTCCTGGCTGCTTACGGCACATGATCAGATCAGGATGATGCTTGGCCATATTTTCAACAACCAGCTAGATGCTGAATATATATACAAAATCATTAGTGTTGTTTACAATTGAAAGTTGAACAGAATATAATCACTAAAACACTATAGTTCTAGCAAAACTAAATATATAACAAAGTATTGAGATAGCTTCGTTTTAATATTGGGAATAATCTTTCTCAGTAAGTATGCAAAATGCGAAATAAAGTAATATATTTTAATCAGTGGATCAGATAGTCTCTTCATCAGTAGCTAAAACATAAACAGCAGAGCTTGTAATTTCCCAGTTGATGAGATCCTGCATATAAAGGGAGGGGCACTGCTGCTGCAAGTGTTCAACGATGTTGTTTCTTACCAAGTCGCCCACATAAGGCTAACCAAAAGTGACAATTTTACCACCTCCACAATAGGCTCTAGATTATGTTTTATCACTCCTAAGAGAATATCACAAAACCATGGTAGAGAAAGGCTTATCAATCCTAGCTAGCTTACAAAACGTCAAGAACCTAATAACATGTTTGTAATCCTTGCCTCGCAACAATTACATCATTAAAACTATTATAATTTACAGTCTTACACCATATACCTTACCCTGAGTCTGAAAGTAAAGCGTGTAGAAAATTCAAAAAACTCAGGTCGATGCATGATGGATTTTGAAATGTCTAATGTGTAGATCACTAATTATCAATAAAACAAGTTCCTATTTGACAAAGGCCACAATGTCACAGTAACCTCTCACGTAGTCTGATACAACTGACAACTATCAAAATGTCTAAAACCTCTAACATGCTCTAACAAGTACTGATTTTTTTATTTTATACCCACACCTTACTTGTCCATATGAACTCTAACAAAAACCCCCAAGAAGCATCAAAGCCCACTCATGGAAAAGAGCATTGAATCTAGTGAACTAAGGCCAAAGCATGGACTTGTCTTTAAAAAAATCAGATATTTTACCAGAATCTCAAGTATAATGTTTACCAGCAACACCCATCAATGAATTCTAGCTCCCCTAAGTGTTTACTCCCCAAGGCGGCCATTCCCCTTAGAATTTGCCTCAAGACAATCCAACATCCTATATGTTGAAAAAAGTGTGAACAAACATACTGCCTACCCTAGTTTTCGCTTTTGTCGAATTAACTAGTAAACAAACAAAAGGTATGCAAATATCAAACATAAGCTTTTAGAATCAACATTCCTAAATATTAGCCACTTGCTTACAGCCAAAGAAATAAAAGATAAAACTTCCATAAGTATTCTTATATTTTGTCCTTCCAACTTGCAACGTACTCTTGTGATTCAAACTTCCAATAGTGAAAAAGTTTAGCTATGTAAAAAAAGATGCAGCCTCAGTAATCATAGTATATTTAGGTAACTAAAACCTTCCATACATTTGTCCTAAAGGATATAATAGCTTTAAGTTCTTCTTCCACTTCCAATTATCTATTATAATAATTTGGCATCCTAAGGATGATCACAAGATATTTAAATGTCATTGTTAATTTCCTTTAACCAACTTAGACGACCATGGTACTCTAAAGTCCCTTGATTAAGCATCAATTTCTAAATCTTGTCTGATTGTGACTGACTGTATGTGCATGTGTGTGTGTGTGTTTATCAATAGAAGAAGCTACAAAAATAAGCAACCTTGGCACAACATAACGCACATCATTATTCTACTTCTCTATCGATGCCTGCCTTGAGGATGGTCTATGTCAAGCTTTCTTTGGTTATAATAACCACGACTAATGCGACAACGATGATCTATGTCAAACTTTCTTTGCTCACAAACCGGAAAAAGGGAGTGTCTCTCTGTGACACAAAAAGGTCTCTATGACAGAAAACTTTCTTCAAAACAGTTACTAGTTTTTAGTATCATTAATTAACTATAATTTCAAGCAACCCACTTGGGTTGGCCTGGGACCTTGGAGTGTGCTCCTATTAAGATCTCAGGTTCGATTCTCCCTGATGTCAATTTGGGTGGGCTAATTTAGCTTCTTAAGAAAAAGCTATAATTTCAAGCATAACAACGATTATTCCTACTTTTTCCCTAGTCTACTACAACCAGCAGCTACTAAAGTGAAGTGATTTCCATATTATCCTAAAAGATTATATTAAGGCCCTGTTTTGATAAACAGCTTATTATCCAGCTTATAGCATAAGCGCTATCCTGGAGAGCTTATGAAAATAAGTTGAAAACAGCTTATGAACATGTCATAAGTTCTCTAAAACAGTGATACAAGTGATTATGCCAGTTAAATTCAACAAATTCAAAGAAAATGAAGAAAATGAACCTGTGCTGAGTAGAGTGGTGTTAAACGGCGTCGCTTTGCCTTGGAACAAGGGTGTGGGCGTTATGCTGTAGGGAAAGTGAAAGAGGGAGAATGAGAAAACACGAAAAGTGAGAAATTTGAGTGTGAAGAAGAGAAGAATGTAATGGAACTTCTTAGAACAATCAAGATTCTCACAAGCCCAAGCCCAAGCCCAAGCCCAAAGCCCAACCATCTTTCTCGCGCGTCTTCTATTTTGCTCATTTTACCTAGTTTACATTTTATAATTCGAAGCGATTTTAATGTTGTTTGGATTATAAAATTTGAAATGTACTTAACCCAGGATCTAAAGAGTACAGTGTATAGATTCGATTTGATTTAGAGAGATAACATAAGTTAAATGTGACAACATGATTTAAAATTGACAACAAAATTTATTAATTTAACTGAATTTCATAGTTCATTTACATTAGCATCACAATATATATGTAGTCAAAACATTCGAAAATTAAAGATAAATTTGCATTACAAGAAGATTGAGGGAGAAGGAAGGAGATGGTTTTTCATCCCTCTCGTGTGCCCTCCGAAGAAGATAAAAACACAAGATGATTGAGCAGGAGAAGTGAAAATTGATCTAAACAATCTCAAATTGATCTGAAATAAAATTTGATGTGGAACACTCTCATTTGACAAATCATACTAACCCCTGAACTATTGATATTAAGGTCTCTGTAGACCTTTTGTATGAATGGCCTTGAAAGAAAATTTACTTCATGAGACGAGTTGTTTTCATGGGTTCGAGATGTAGTAGAGAAGTTAGGATTTATATTGTTATTTCAAAATCAGATAATGTAGAAAATGGCTGAAAATAATATGTGAAAGAGGAGGTCCCGTAAAGAGTACAACAAGTTGACAAAGCATAAAATCTTAGCATCAATGAAATGTGAATATTCATTTCGATTAAGAGGTTGCTTATTGTGTGATGGTCTATGGATCCTAAAAGTTGAGGATGGAGAACACAATCATGAGCTGACTCAATTCTTCTAAGGTCATAACAACATCTAAAACGAGAAGAACAAATGCTTGCTAGTGAACTAGCTAACAACTTCAATGATCCTTCCAAGAAAGGTATATAGGTAATAGTATATTGGAAATACAATGACAAATAAATTTGAATTTGCTCCTAGTCAGTTAAAAAAAAGTATTTGTAGTAGTACATGTGATAGATGTAAAAATTGAGCTTCAATTAAAAACATGATAAAATTACAACATATGAAGATACAAGTCTCCTTTCAAAATAGCATGATTTTGATTGAACACGAGTTCAAAGGAAAGTTATTATGGTCAAAGTTAGTTGAAAACATGTCAAGATACGCGTTGCATTTCATTATGGAAGAGATAGATCAAGTTGAAAAATACACTCTCCGGTTACTATTATAAGCAAAAATCAATATTTTAAATTCATTCATTAAATGATGTATGTGGTCCATAATAAAAATCATATACAACATTAATTGTATGAATCTAAAATATAAATTTTTGCTTATAATAATGACTAGATGGTATATAGTATAGATAAATCTAAATTGATTGCTTAATTAGGATAACATACGAATTGTCGCATGTTTGTGCAACTGCTAAAGAAATGTTGCACAATTCATCCCTCCTTTTGGATGAAATTTACACTCATTAAAAGATAATGCAATTCGACGATGATGATCATTTAAATAATATCAATATTGTTAGTATATAAACATCTTCATCAAAACTCAATTCTAGTTCTTCGCACTTCTATGTTTCAATTTATTATGATGGATATCACTTCGTTTACCAACTAAAGAAAAAAAGAATAAATATTTTAATTTAATATGAAAACCGATACCACACTAGGATTTTGCTGAATTGAAAACGGAAACACCCAGTACATTACAAGGACTTTCTCTAGATTTTTAAGGATCTTTGGGCAGATGGGGCCATATATGGACACTTGTCGAAATGCAATGGTTTGGCCCCTCAGTCACAACACTCGTGATGTTTTATTTTATATACATAGAACATAGAAAAGATAAAAAAAAATGAATGAATCGATCACTTCACTAAACTTGTATATATTTTGTACTATATGATTTTGATGGTCACCTCATCATTCTAATCCTTTCTATCTGAATAAAAACATGTGTTTCATAATCTAGTCCAATAACTTTTCCTATTCCAATCATAGATCTTAAGTGCTTAGAACACACAAATTTGGATGAGGTTTGCAAGGAATGGGTTTATGATAACCCTTATGGAACAACTTCAAGATTTAACCAAACAACTATTTTCTTTGTCCTTTGAGTCAAAACAAGAAGCATATAATGAAAGCCCTAATTATCAAATACTTTTGGGGTACCCCTGCCCTATGACAAAAGGTCCTCAAAATATCAATTGGAAGGTTTTGATGTGCCATTATGTCAACTCTCTCACTTCCAACATCAACTTCCTTCGCTCGAGTCTCTTAGGTACTCCCTCTGGTCACATTTATAAGTTAACTTTTGTTTTTTCAGATTTATTAAATAACTGAAGTATCTAAATTATAATATTGTTCAGATACATCAGTTATTTAATGAACATAAAAAAGCAAAAGTTGTTTATAAATGTGATCGGATGGAATATGCATAATATGACAATTAAGAAATTGGCAATGATTATTACCAGTATAGCAATATTTGTAATAGTAATTTGTCGTGTGTCTTCTTCAACTTTTGTTTTTTATAATTTGTTTGTTAGTATAGTAGTGGTATTTTATTTTATGTCCCTTTCTAGACCATCTTTTGTGTCTTGTTTTGTGGAAATTTGTGTATGCCTGGAAAATATGGAACATGGAATTATTGGACGGTTGTTGGGTGCAAAAATAATTTGTTTTGTAGTAGTTAGTTGCCTCGTCACCTTTTTGCGTCAAAAAAAACTAAAAATAACATTGCATGAACGGGTGTGTCTACCAATTGGATTGTGCAAATCCACGAAGGTCTGGATTATCAGATTTGATGGATGTGTGGGTAGAGAGACTGTTATTCGGTCATCTGACCAACACCTCACATTTAGACATGCAGCTATAAAGCTAAAAATAATTTTAAAAAAATAATTAAAGTGATATTGATTGATATGATTGTTTTATTTATCTTATAATTTTTTTATTTATGTGTGTGCGCCTAAATGTTTGTACATACACAAGATTTTCTCGTGTGCGTAATCTATCTGTATTATTTGAACAACTATTTTTTAGACAATTTATAAAACAACTAAAGATTTATTAGAAATGTATTTAAATATTGACATAAAAATCAAAACAATAGAAAATACTAATAACACAATAAAAATAAAATAGTTTCAAAAGTTGTTATAAAATAGTTGTATAAATATCATTTTTCTAACCTATGTTAGTGATTTCCTTAGTAAAATTAACAAAATTAAATACATGTACACTATTGAGTGTATTTTAATTTAGAAGACTAGTCAAGAAATTAATCTTTAATTTTTATTTATTTTTGGAATATAATCATTAATTTTTATTGAAAATAAAATAATTTGGTAACCTAGTGATTAAACTTTTATATCTTTAAGGTAGATAAGTGGAGAATGTAAAGTTCGAACCCAACTCTATATATATAATGAAATGTTATTACTAACTTAGTTATGCTCACAAGAACTTTCTTAAAAATATTATATTAGCGGTTTCTTTTTTGAAGGGGTATATTAGATGTTTCTTAGTAGATAAATTTTTTTTTTTTGACAAAAGTAAATAAACTATTTATTAATTTATATGCTCTGGTCTTTTATTGTTTTGACACAATTCGAATTTTCTAGTTAAAAATGAAAAAAAAGTTTATCGACACACACACATGATTTTAGTAAAATAAAAAACACGCATTTTTAATACACCCTAATTTATTTATTGAAATTCATATGAATCTCAACAAGTTTATGACACCTACATAATTTTGTGAAATTTATATAAATTTTAATTAATAAAAAAGAGTGTGTTGAAAAATATTTGTACCCTTACTTATATATGTAAATTTTCAATGGTTATTATCATTTCGTCTACTTCAAAAAAAAAATAGTTACACTGACTTCTTATCCAAAGTTTATTATTCCTTTAGTTATTGGTCATACACCTAACTAAAAAAAAAGTTGACAAAAGAGAAGTTGGTCCCACACCTAACATTTTATGAAAGATATCTGATTTTTGACACTTCTTTCCAACCTATTTATGATATCATTTGACAATTTTTACCTATACCAGAAAAAGTCGTATATGATTTTTTTCTGTTATTTTGATATTGGTATAAAAATTTATTGTCGTTTAACAATAACTAATCTTTATCGAATAACATATAAGATATATAAGATGAGTTCACCTTTATCAACCAGATTTTTCATACAAATAAAATAGAAATTAAATATTTAACCACATGTTTAAAGAGCTAAAATTCCTTACCACTTAACCTATCCATTATTTGGTAGTTGATATGATTATTACTCATCCCATTTTACAATGATTGTTACGTTAACAAAAAGAGTTATTTAAAAATAAATGTCATCTTACATTATCTTTTATAAATATTTTTTCTTTTACATTTTTGTCTATTATAGACCTCATATCATAGAAAACACATAAATAGTTAACGAGCCATATGGACACTTGTCGATTTGTAATGCTTTTGCCCCCAAATGGCAACACCTGTGATTTTATTACTAAAATTAAATAAAATTGCGATCCGCATCTCCTACTTAATTTTAATATAAAGGTACCTAACCATCACAGCCGTCTTATTAAAAAACCTACTAAAAATCCTAATACACAAGTGAGATGAATTTTATGTTTAAATGTTTTTTTAAGGAATGTTTGAATGTATTTATGTAGAAGTGGATTTAGCAATAAATTTAAGGTTAAAATCAATTGTAGAAGTCAAAAGCTACAAATTGCACCTTCAAGTGATTCAATTCTACGAGCAAAATCAGTTCTATTTTAAATCATTCAAACATCGCAAAATCAATTCTACAACCTCTAAAATCATCTTTGACCCTCTAGAATTGAGATAAACACATACTTAAATTTGAATTTTGAATTTGAAAAAGAATAAGTTCTCAAAAGTAAATTTTTCTAGAAAAAAGATCGATAAAAAAGTAGTTAATAGTTACTTATCTTTGAGTCGAGTTGCTTTTTATATTATGGTATAACTACAAATATGTAAAATTTAAATAAAAATAAAATATTAATGAATCCCTTGTATATATTTTGTACTTATATGGATTTGATAGTCACCTCATCACTCTAATCCTCTCTCTCTATCGGATTCACAACATGTGTTCATAACCTATTCCAATAATTTCCCATCTCTCAATTTCTCAACTTTTTACATGAAACAAAAATGAACAACTTGGATTCCTACCCTCCAATTCTCCGCCAACACAACAACCAACCACAAAACCTTTATGACCCAAAAGACATAATTGAAGACCCAGATCCTATTCCAATCATAGATCTTAAGTGCTTAGAACACAAAAATTTGGATGAAGCTTGCAAGAAATGGGGTCTATTCCGTTTGGTTAATCATGGTGTTCCAATAACCCTTTTGGAACAACTTCAAGATTTAACCAAACAACTATTTTCTTTGTCCTTTGAGTCTAAACAAGAAGCATGCAGTGAAAGCCCTATCAAATACTTTTGGGGTACTCCTGCCCTAACTCCATCTGGAACAGCAATCACAAAAGGTCCTCAAAATATCAATTGGGTTGAAGGTTTTGATGTGCCATTGTGTCAACTCTCTCACTTCCAACATCAACTTCCTTCACTTGAGTCCATCAGGTATGCACAATGACAATTAACAAATTTATTTTTATTATCATTATTATTATGAAGGGATTTTTTTTTGAGGAATTATTCATAATTATTATTATTATTATTATTATAAGCTGTGTTTCATAATAATGATCATATTTGCAACAAAAAAAAAAATCACCGTTTCAAAAACTTCTAGTTTAATTTTCAACGTATATTTTACCATCAATTATTATATTTTACCATCAATTATTATATTTTACTTCTAGTAAAAAACATATATTATTTTTTACTTTATATTTATGATGACAATAATAATAAGACTAACAAATGGTCAATATGACCATATTGACCAATTTGATAATTTAGTTAAAAAAACAAATTTGAAGGATTTAGTCAAATGGTCAATTAGACTAACAAATGGACAATAATATTATTTTTTAGTTGTTATTATTATTAATATTTTCCATTGATGGCTTCTTTCTAATTTGTGTAAAAGGATTTAGTCTGAAAATAATTGTGGAAGGAGAGAGAGTATTGTTTTATTTTATGTCTCTTTCTTGGCCATCTGTTGTGTCTTATATTTTGGGAGTTTGTCCATGCATGTGGAAAATTGTAACATATATTTATGGGTCGGTTGTTGGGTGCAAATATTTGTTTTATTGAGAATGTGACATTTTGTTTGGTGCCCAATAACACTGCATGAACCGGTGTTTCGACCAATTGGATTGTGCAAATCCTTGAAATGGATTATCAGATTTGATAGATACCCAACGTGCAGTTTAACAAGATACTATACTCCATCAAAAATCAAAAGATAAATTCCTGTTTATTTTTCAATTGTGTTTTTTTTGTTTTTAGCTTTCTATACAATTGAAAATTAGTAGTAGTTTATCTTTTTATTTAATAGGAGAGAATAATATTTGTCAACTCTATTTAATTTTTTATCAAATAATATAGCGGTTAGAACTAGACTGCTGCATGCATTATACAATATCCCTATTAACGTAATTAAACTCACAACATTAAAATTCATTTTCTAGCTGGCCTTTGTGGAAATTCATTGCATTAGAATGAGAAATAAAAACGATTGATAAGCAAAATTACTAAGCAGTATTTTTTAAGAGTTGTGTTATTTGAACATTCATTTAGATGACAATTTTTGAGACAATCAAAGTTTTTACAAAGAAAATGAGGTATTTGCACAAATATCAAAGCAATAGAGAGAGAAAGTAAAAAAATAATGTGAGTATGCACTACTAAAAAAACAAAAATTAGTGAGGGAAAACGTGAAATCTCTCTCAAATTCCGTCACTAAATTTTGCGACCAAAAAATTTGTGAGGAATTTCAATTTTTCCGTAACTAATTTCCCTCTCAAATTTTTCTTTTTCTAGTAGTGATAAGAGAGAAAGTTGTCACAAAAGTTGTTAAAAAATGGTTGTTAAAATATCATTTCTCATTTTTTAAGGCCCTCTCATAAATGGGACCAATTTTCATTTCATCAAAAAAGAAAACAAACAAGTGAAAAGACAAATATTCTTTAAAAAAAAATATAAAAGACAAACATGGCCGACTGTTTTAGATAACATTTGCAATTATTGCTCTCAATGTAAAAAACAAGCCAAAAAAAATTATGAGCTGAGTCTAGTTAAATAATTTTTTAGAGAGAGAGTCCAGTTAAAGATGTTAGACTTCTATATTATGTCTTGGTTTGAATCACATGTATGAGTATATCTATAGTAAATATTTGATACATCTCATATATAATTATTTTTAGTTAAATAAATTTATTAAAAACCGTTAATAATCCTTACTTCAATCGATAATAAATGATAATTATTTTTAGTTAAATAAATTTATTAAAAACTGTTAATAATCCTTACTTCAATCGATAATAAATGTCGAAATTGTTTTGCACAAATATTGTGACTAAAGTTAAAATTCTGATTTCTCGATTTGTGTGTATGAATTTTTAATGGTCATGACTTTTTTATTTATCTATCAAATTTGTTTTTGTTATAAACCAAAAACAATTGAAAAGAACATTGGAAAAAAGAAAAAGAATCTTACATGAAGACACAAATGGTGCAACATAATACAAAGAGAAAGAAAGAACAATGACTTCTGTGTTGTCATAAAATTAACCTGCAAATTAGGGATTCTCTAATCTAAGTGGTCCTACCTAAAATTTTCTTAAAAAAAGGACAAACTCCCAATAATCCCAAATATTCTGCACTCAAGTCCCGTTAATATCTTTGAAGATAGATTCTTTCAACAAAAAAAAAGTAGGCCAAAAAAATATCTTTGAAGATAAGATAGATATATTTAAATTTATTTGCAAGCGTTTTTTGTGTTCTATGGTTTGGATGGAAGAATATAGAACTTTAAATGGTTGTGACTAAGCATCTCAATAAATATTCGTCTCATAGTCAAAGCGATGGAATAATGTTTGATTGTTGTTGTTTTCATTAAATAAAGTCGAACGTGTTTCCTCTGAAAATCAGAAAGTTAACACCAGAACACAATAATTGTGGTTTGTTCTTGAAAATTGATTAATTTAACATACAATTGGTTATATTATTTCATCTTTTTCCATGGTTTTTTAACAAATTTATTTTTTTGGTACAATTTTTTAAGAAATCTTTGTTTTCACGTAAAACAATTCACCATAAAATTTTACATCTTGTATATCATATCATGTCTTGAATTTAAATAATTTTTTTGAAGTGATTATCTAAATCTATTCTAATAGTTACATGTTTCCTTTGCAAGGCTTTTACTAATGGAATATGCAACCCATCTTTCAAGAATTGCTACAACTTTATTTGAAGCAATGGTTAAGAATCTTGAGCTGAATCTCAAAACAACAAAGTCATATTTATCAGAAAACACAGGCACCATACGTGTCTATCGTTATCCACCTACTGATGTTGGTTGGGGCATGGAGGTTCATACAGATAGTTCAGTGCTGTCCATATTGAATCCAGATGATCATGTGAGTGGACTTCAAGTTCTCAAAGATGATCAATGGCTCACTGTAAAGCCAACTTCCAACACATTGATTGTCAACCTTGGTGACATGATGCAGGTCTAGAGTTTTTTTTATTACTCATTAATTTTAATAGTCTATAATTTGAGCAAATTTCGGTTTATCTTCTGTCATATTATCGATTTTGTATAATCAAAATTCATGAAGGTACAAAACCAAAAAATCTTCAAATTATAGAGTTGGAATCTAAACAATTTTTTTTACAGAGGTAAACCAGAAACCACTAATATTACAGAGATAAACATATATTAACCCTTTATAATTTGCAACCTATTCTAGAAAAATAAATAGGTGAATGTTAAAGTTAGCAAATCTCAATAACAAATATGAATTTATTTTAAAGTTATATTTATGTGTCTATACTCTATTCTAATGGATTTATTTTGGTTTAGGCAATTAGCAGCGATAGATACAAGAGTGTGTCACATAGAGTGAAGGTAGAGAAAGATATAGAGAGGATCTCACTATGCTACTTTGTATTTCCTGGTGAAGACGTTGTGATTGAGAGCAACGAGTACAAGCCTTTTACTTACAATGAATTCAGGGCACAAGTGCAACAAGACATCAAAACCCTTGGATATAAAGTTGGGCTTTCAAGGTTTCAAAAGAACCAAGGCTAGTTGTGAAGAAGGATGCATTCTTTTTTTATCATAAACGTTAATTAATAATGTTTGATCACACACATAAAAGAGGGTTTTCTTTAAAATACTAAATCGTTATTATCATTTTTTTATTATTAGAAAAAAAAAATGTGTCCGTGCTCAAACATTATTAATCTATGTTTGTGACTATAGTAGAATTTCGTGAAAAAGACTATTAGTCAATCTAAGTGAAGAAAACTATTAGCAAATCTATATGATTGGTCTCTCTTAGATCGTTTTTGGATCGGATATCGAGTTTTTTAAAATAATTAAACGGTTTTTACTATAATGGATTTTTTTATAATTTTAAATTTTCACCAACTTAAAATTGGACAAATTGAAAGTATTAGTGGGAAATACGTAGTTGTTTTTGTTTTTTGATCGCAAGTAATAGTTGTTTGTCTTATTATATTTTGGTTTATACAAAGTTGACAAAACTGCTCCATAGACCCTTTATTTATTTTTTTGTCAAAAAAAATTCCTTTATATCATTAATTTTTGTCAAAATAGTCGTTTATTTATCGTTAAAAATATTTACAGCGTCGAACCAAATTTTATTTAGTTCACTTTTGTTGCCAACATATGTACATGTTCTTCTTTGTCAAAAAAAAAATGTACATGTTATTTAAATATATTTTTTTTCAAGTAATATAGTGGTTGAAGCTCAGACATTTTAAATGTGAAAAGGTGAGGTGTTCGAGGTTCGAACTTTGCATATATTATGCAATATCCATATCAATTGAGTTAAACTCAGAGACTGTTTTTTAAATGCTATACTATACAAAATGTTTCATCCTTCATTGATTTTCATCCAAAATAACGAGATCAAAGTCTTAGATAAAAGGTAAAAAAATGTTAATTTTTAATGAATGGGATATTGTTATGGTCATTACAATCTAATTTAGATGTTCTCTTGATAAATTAGAATAATTTTTAATCTGACTTTATTTATCTCTGAGACAAACTCTGAATTATTAAAGTTTCATTCTCCCAAAAACCGGAGAGATAACAAAAAAATAAATAAGATATGATTGAATTTGATTATATTGAATATGGCATCGGAGAATTCACAATATTTATCTTTGTTTCATTCTCTAAAAAATCAAAAGTTAACAAATAATTTTTTTTTGAAGATATAACTTACATATTTAAATGACTAAGTAAGACTTTTCGTTGTATATATAGAGTTAGGATCCGTTGACACCATATGTAAGTTTAATGACTTACACTAAATCTTAACCATTAAATTAACTGATGGTCTTTCAAGGAAAATTCGTTTTTGAATCTTTCCAAAAATCCATTATCCGATTAAAATCGATTATGTCTCTAATTTTTGTTTAGATCTATGTGATGTTCTATAAAGAGACTCCCAACAAGAGGATTCAACTAGAGGTGGCAAAGTGATCCACCAAATCCATATTCATCTAATCTATCCACTACAAAATACATCTAATCTATCCACTGAACAATTTTTTTTAATGAATTGGATTCTATCCATCCATTTAAAATATGGATACATTCAATCCATCCAACTTATTTTTAAAATCCAATCGATTAATTTAAATAAAAAAGTCCTAAAAAATATTTAAATATTAAAATAAATTTAGGACTAAGAAATTAGAAAAATCTGAAAATACAAAGCATAAAATTATAGAAATTTAATAGGGGTGACAAAATTAACATTTCGGATGAATAAAATTTTTTCTCTTGACTTTGCCCAAAATAGAATTTTTCATTAAGCCCATTTGAAAAAAAGATGATATTTATCCCAAGCTCAAATCAATTTTATTTAAAATTTTAATATTAATATATAAATAAATATTAATTGTGAGTGGTTGACCAGTAGACCCACAGTTGACCACCACTGGCCTAGGATCTCCGCCGGTCCGCCGTATCGCCGTTGTGGGTCACCAGAAAAATGATCAATAAACCGTCGTATACCGCCGTGAATCAGTTGGAGCTCTGTCGTGGTTAACGTCGGTGGCAACCGTTGACCACCAGCAGCCACCCCCCATCATATTTTTAATTATTTTAATTAATTTTATGAAATATTTCTGAATTATTAATTCATTAGACTTCTGTAAAAAAAACCTCATTGGGCTAAACAGAAAAATGAGTATTAGGTCTTGTTACATAAAATATGTTTGGACATGTATCAAATTAATAGTACAGTGGGTTATTACCTCCACGCTTTCAAATCAAATATAGTAGGTTATTAAATTAATTTATGAAGAAAAAAAATAATAACACACTTTAAAATATGGATCGGATTGACATCCATTAATAATCTAATAATGGATTGATCCGATGGATTTTATATTTAATGGATTGGATTGAATGAATATTTTTGGATAAGGACAAAAAATAGTGAATTTTAATGGATTAATAGATTGTTTTGATCCATCTACTAGGATCCAAATTCATATCCATCCAATCCCTCCATTTTACCACCCTAAATTAAATATATCAATCTATGGGTTGCTCTAAAAAGAAATTACCTATTTGATCTTGTGAAGGTGTCTGTGAAGGTGTATACTATAAGTAAATTCAGATATTAATAATTGTAGGATCCTAGCATATATATAAATAGGAAAATTCTATAGTGAAGTCATGAGAATGACTTTTTTGGTGAAGTTAATCCTCAAATTATATTATATCTCAATTTAATTAACAAAATGACCATTTTCTTGAAAACTCTAATAAATTAAACCTTTTTATACTGATTTTTCTCAAGGTTCCAATTCTACAATTTATGGGG
>Ga0228711_1002120_pt1 | contig 30169 bp, 21 predicted proteins | sample MedpolnodulmetaG_2_FD_177996 | JGI IMG/M metagenome (GOLD analysis project Ga0228711, IMG submission 177996) | Root nodule microbial communities from Medicago polymorpha collected in Santa Monica, California, United States - brown nodules | ecosystem: Host-associated > Plants > Roots > Nodule... | reverse complement strand
TTTTTTTTTTTTTTTTTTTTTTTTTTTTTTTTTTCCCTTCAGATTTTACGGATTATGAAGTGATTCGTCTGCCTTTTTCATAAGATTTTGTACGTGTCTAGTTGAAAGAGGAATTTTGCGTAATTAGTTGTAACCAAAAAACACATATATACTTTGTATGCTAATCTCAGATTGTTTATGATATTTTCAAGTGAATTGTATTATTTAGACTCACAAAAATGCATCCAAACGTCGTATAAAATACAACTTTAATGATTAGCGATGTATGTAAATTAAACTCTATAACAAATAGTGAATATTATTAAGTTGATTTAGTAATACTCACTATTATTACTCGACAATATTAACGAGCAAACCTACGGGACCTTGTGACTTCACTTGATTTTATAAGAAAAAGTGATTCCAACTATGTCCGAATTGAACCACATCCATATAAGAAGAGATCTAGTTTTTTTTTTTTTACAACAAGAAGAATTATAATTTATTCAATGGGGTTGCATATGGGGAGCTTCAAGAATACTCTAAGGCTTTGTTTGCGAGGCGGGTTTTGGAGGGGAAGGGAGAAGAAAGAAAGACTTATGGAGAGGTAAACCCTTGTGTGAGAGTTTTAAAAAAATAGGGAAAGATTTTGGGGGGTTTTGAAAGACTTTATTTGTATAGTTTTAAAGTTCCCCCAAATTGGGGGTTAAACATACAAATTGAAAATTTTGTCCTCATAATAATTCAAATTTTCAATTATAATTTACAATATAAAATACAAAGTATAACATAATGTATTGATTTTAAGAGAAAAAAAAATGGTAAAATAGTAAAATTATCAAATAAACCCTCCATCTCTTTTCCTTGTTGGTTTCTTTAACTCCCAAACAAGGAGAAAGTTTTCTCTCCTTTCTCCCTTCCCTTCCTTCCCTTCCCCTCCTAAACCTTTCCTTTTCCTCCTCTCAAAACTCGCAAACAAAGTCTAAGACTTAATTCAAAATATATTGTTTAGACTAGAATTAGAATGAGAATAAATGATGATAAATCCGACCCGTTAATGATATCTACCACGTCACTTTTCTTCACACTCATAATTGCCCAGCAAGTACTTAACATACCCATAATTTTTTCACTTCATTTTAACCGTATCTTTTACATGTATAAGAGTGTATTCTCATTTTGATTCTAGTCTAAACAATGTATTTTCATTTAAGTCTTGGAGTATTTTTAGATCTTCTCTCGACAACTTCACTGAATAGCTCACCTGTTGTAACTTATGTTTACATACATGAACAATTTATATACTATAACACATGATTTTGTTATTTAAACAACTTAAAAAGCAAATTTATACATTCATTTTTTAATTATAACTAAGTAATTTCTTAAACTATTTTAGTTTTTTTTTTAGAGGATAAACTCATTTGTCCTCATGAGCGTAGCTCAGTTAGTAGGGACAATGCATAATATATGCAAGGTTTGGGGTTCAAACCTCGGCCACAAAAAAAAAAGATAAACTCATTTACCTAAAATTCCTAAATTCTTCTTACTTTTATATTTTCTTATGCACAAATTTTATCATACAAAATCAAATTTCACTCAAAATAAAAACAATAAAACTTTTCTCTTTCAAGTCATTGTATTTTTTTTCCTTTCATGGACAAAAGTCCAACCAAGAAAACTAGAGGGTCTGGAAAAACTGATAGAATTAGATATTAACGGCACAAATAAAAAAGTACCAATAATATCAACAACCAAAAAATAATTTAGGAGACTATGACCATGTTTGATTTGCCTCTCTAAAAACACACGTCCAACAAGTCACACCATCCAATCTAGACATATGATACAACACAAGGGCACCATTATATCATGTAGTAAAATTATCGATTCTACAAAGACTTTGTAGAGCACCAATTCTTTTTCTATCATGATTAGTTAAAAAATTGATATTGAAAAATTATTTTTGATAGAAAATATAATAATATAAAAACGTCTTAGGATTGTAAACTACAATCCCAGTTCTTCTTACATGTTATGAAAAACAGTTTTTAAAGATGAGATAAATCAATGTAGCTAATGCAGCCTTTGAGAAATGTAAAAATGTCTCTCAAACCAACAAAACATCCTATTTCTATGACGGAATTGTTGACAAAACTCATTAAGATCGATTATCATATATCATCTCAAGCAGGGGTGGCCCTGGAGGGGCCTAAGCATGGCAGGAGGGACGATTGCCCGAGACACCATTTTTTTTAAGGGCATCAAAATTAATATTTTAACTTAGTAGTTAGTACTATATAGATATATTTCTTTTTTAACTCGTTTTGATTAATTCTATTGAAAATTATAGTTTTAGAAAACCTTGATTATAAATGCATCTCTTGCAACAAAAAATACATGAAGAAAGACATTTGACATCACCATTATTGATTTGTCCAAGGCACAAAAACCTTAGGAGTGACCCTGATCTCAAGAGAGTCTAGATTATTTTCATATTTTGAATCGCTTGTTCAATCTTATATGTCCAACATCAACATTCACATTTCAGCCCATCAATTGATATTTAAGATTGTGTAACTATATTATTAAAAAAAAAAGATTGTGTACATCGATCGATCGATATCAAGGTCCACCTTTCAGTACATCGATCGATATCTAAGATTAGATAACTATATTTCTATGACTACACACATGAAGATCAATACGATTGAATTAAAAGGTTTTGAATCCCACAACAAAAAGATATAATTGAGATTATATGGACAAATGTATCATCGGATCTCTTCCACAACCCCAAGACTAAGGAGTTTACTTGCTCATGATAGTAGATATAATAAAATAATATAAGAACATTGCACAATAGAAAAAATTAATGAAAACTACAATTTTATTGAAATAATAAAGTGCAAGAACATAAACAAGATGCAACTAAAAGAGGTAAAGAGTTTTAGAAACCTTTACACCTTGGGTTGTCTTGTTTTACAACGACTTCACTCTTCACATCTTACCGTACGTAGAACACAACTTCATTAATTCTAGGTGTTGTGAATTTGAACTTTTGTCAAAACCAACAAGATCAATGATGTGAGGTAAATAACAATGATAAATAATGACCAAATAGTCCAGGCAACAACTAGCAACCTATGCGCATTGAAAATCCACAATCAAACCAAAGAACAAAGATAAGAGAGTAGTGAAACAAATATATAAATATTGTTTACCCATTTAGACTTAAATTGACACACATATAAGGGTGACAAAAGCTCTAAGAAATACAATAATTATATATTTTTAAGAGATATACATAAGTTACAATAAATTAGCTTAAAGAACTCTTTAAGTACAAACCTTAATTTCTACCTTTTTTTTTTGAAGAAGCCAAAATGAAATTTATTAAAATCACAATGAATCCTAACCAGCACAAGAAATGCTAGATTAGGAGTCGTGAAGTAGCAATATGCAAAGGAAAACAAAAGTTGTACCAAAACTCTCACCCAACATACATAAAAAAACCTCAAACAACGTCACAAGCTGTCACACAAACAACTTCCACCACCTACATTTTGTTGCTCGCACACAACCACCAAACAACAACGTCAAGAACCAACACAACAACCAACAACCTTTGAAAAACAACCGGTAACTATAACGATTGAAACAACAACAACCACCTTCGCCGCAATAACAGTCGATGTCACCTTAACGAATCCACCTTTGCAACAACAACAACAACCATTGATTGACATCGACACACCATCATATAATAGAGTAGTTGAACCGGATGAGAAGGTTCTGATCGAACTCAACCATTGAAGACCCACCGTCATCTCCTCACACCACTAAAAACGTGGCCTACATCACCACCTCACACCACCATCACCTCCTCCACATAGATCTGGATCGAAAGGAAACCACCACCACCACACAAAAACACCAAACAACCTGTGTTTTTCTAACAGCTACAAACTCAACACCTACAAGGAAGGAAATCAGAAAACCCCCCAACACAACACAACCCACAAGCTCCTCATCATCATCATCGCCACACCCCCGAACTCACCACCACACAAGAAAGAGACAATGAACATTTTGCCTCCCAACTCAACGTGCACCAACAATCACCACTTGTGATACTCATCACCAACAACCACCAAAATCACCACAAGATGATCAAATCAAGAGAGAATGATCAAATCCTCCCTCCAATGAGATCTCATTATCTAAAGTGTTTCAAATTTGTTTTCCAACCCAAAAATATCACCGAAAAGCATTTAACCCTTAGTTTTTATGTTTTTCTAAAAGTTTCACCTTTTTTCGTCTCTCAAGATTACACAATGAATGAAAAAAAGAAAAAGAAAAAAAAAGAAGTTTAAATATGGTCGTGATCCTAGGATAGGTGCCTCACGCACAATCCAAGTTGTCGTGCCTTCTGTACCATTCCTCATGTCGCATCACACATCTTCTTGTATGCCTGGCGAACAAGACAATGACGAAAATGCTTGAAACTCGAAGAACCACTCGTCTCAAGGCCCATGTTGGGTGCCTCGTGGGGCAGGAGTGGACCAACTTCTAGACTTCCAAAACATTGCATTGGTGAGATTTTAAGACACACACAACACTAAGAACTACATTTAGAATTAAGTACCAAGGTCAACCTGTTTAAAAAGTACTAATGTCAAAGGTTCAAGCTGTAAAAGATCCTAATCTCCCATTCGACACAACACAAGGTGAAGTCTTATAGACCAACACTAGTAGCTTAGTAAGAATCATAACTAGGAAGATAATTACAACTTTAGGATAAAAAGGAAGGTTCCTTACTCAGAGCTAGATCATAGGTGTTGACATGGTGAAAGCACAAAGTCCTCCGAGTATGTTCCTAGCTTTGTGAATAGAAAACCCTTTATATCAAGGACATGATTTTAGGCCAACACAAACATTAAACCAAGAATCAACAAGAGGTGAAGTTGCTGGTCATTTTGTGGGAGGTATCGATGATATATATCACATAATTTGGTGCCATTATATGTGTGTGTGTGTATATATATCACATAATTTGGTGCCATTATGTATGTTGTATTTAATTGTGTAATTTATTTTACACAAATTGTCATGTCAAATTTATTTAGAGGCAAATAAATGAGGTTGATCATATTTTTAGCAAGGCAGTCATATCTTGAGTTAGTTTCCAAACTTATATTGATGTACCGTCTTGTTTTAATAAATTCTTGAGATGTCTAGAAAATAAATCTTGTTACATTTTCTTATAATATTGACGAATTCTCTTTTTGTTATTAATATTGACTGATTCAAATCAACTCTTCTTATTTTCTCTTACTCTATTTTCATGTAGTAGTAGTAGTAGTAGTAGTAGTAGTAATAATAATAATAATAATAATAATAATAATAATAATAATAATAATAATAATAATAATAATAATTTATACTATATATAAAGAAAACTACCCCTTTAAGCACTTTTGGGTTGGATTTTTCTTTCCAAAAATGCCCTCAATTTTCAATTCAAATAACACATGTAACAAATAGATAAGAATAAATTTAAATATTAAAATAAAATTGTAACAAACACAAATGTTCATTTTTTTCCTTTATCATTTAAAAAGTGTAACAAACTAGATGAATATATTATATATATATATATATATATATATATATATATATATTTTCATTATCCCAATTATATCCTTAAACAACAACTTTTTCTATAATAAAGATTGTTGTTGGTGTCATTAAAAAAATAAGAATTTAGATTATATATTATATTTTCATTATCCCAATTATATCCTTAAACAACAACTTTTTCTATAATAAAGATTGTTGTTGGTGTCATTAAAAAATAAGAATTTAGATTATATATTTTTGTTAAATTGTTGGTTTCATTGAAATATATAATCATGATTAATTTGATTTGTTATAATTTGAAAGTAAAAAACAACTATATTTTTACTTTTAATCAAAATTAAAATTTCATAAAAAACATCGTTTATAATTTTCAAACGTTAGCACAATAAATAAAGCGGAAAGACGGGTACGTGAGTGCCCGTCTTTTCGCTGATAATAATATAATAATAAAAGGTTATGTTAACAATGTTTTAGGAGTACTTGTCAAAAATTCAAAAGAAAAAATAATTTATTAAACTTACATAGAAAAGTTCATTTTTAAAGTTTTAAAATATTAAATATACTACTATTTCTATGATAATTTTTTTTCTTTTAACTTTTTAACAATTAGGCATTTCTGGTATAATAATAACAAAATGATCAAAATAATAATAACGATCAAGCCAATGTAACTGAAAAATTGCTCTTCTCACTTTTATTTTTGCTCCCATACACTACAAATATACTAAAATATTAATTGCCGCTCGACAAATTCTGTTATAAAGCGAACGACAATTAATTATTGTTAGAGATATTTTAGTACTTTCGTGATGTGTGAAGAGCAGAAATAAAAATGAGAAGAGTTGCTTTCATGTTATAGGTATTCATCAAAACAATATACTAAAATAAAAAGGAGAAATATAAATCGGTGGATATTTTACACATTGTTGTGTTGATTCTAGAAACCTCACCCTATAAGAATCCCCAAAACCCCTAAACCCTAATTTACATTTCATTACCAATCTCACTCTCTTCACACACACAGCGCGATGGCGAACCAGATCTTCTCTCGCGTCATCCCCAAAACCCTAACCCTAACTACCTTCCTCTCTCGCTCCTTCTCCACCACTCCCTCTTCCTCCGCTCTCTCCTTCCTCCGCCGTCTCCGTCCTCTCTCCGTCTCCGCCATCACTTCCCGTCACATCCTCCTCCCTTCCTTCCGCGCTTTCTCCACACGCCCTACCACCTCTTCCCTCAACGATCCTAACCCTAACTGGTCTAATCGTCCACCAAAGGAAACGATTTTGCTCGATGGATGCGATTTTGAACACTGGCTTGTTGTTATGGAGAAGCCTGAGGGGGATCCTACCAGAGATGAGATTATTGATAGTTACATCAAAACCTTTGCTGAGGTTATCGGAAGGTAATAATCACTATACTTTATCTCAATTTTATATATGATTCCAAAATTAAATTTACTTTGTTAATTCCATTTGATGTATTTTTAGGTTTATGTTGTTATTTGCAATAGTAATTTTTTCAATTTTTTTTAAGGTTTTCTGTTGGGTTTGTAGTAGATTATATAAAAAAAATTATTTTGGAAATGGGTGAAGTTAAATCTTTGATAACTTGTGTTTGCTTTTTAGAAAAATGTTTTTTTTTGTGAATCAAATGCTACTATGTGAGAATGAATCGATTGTTTTCGGAAAAAAAAATACTACTTTCTTCTATTTTATTGAATTTGATGTGGTTTTATGTTTATATTGTTGGTTTTGATAGAATTCAGCCCAGGTTTGTAATAGTATTTTTCCAAAAAGTCATTTTTTAACTAATTAGTTTTTGGGGTTTTATGTTGTGTTTGCTGTGCCATTAGGAGAAATTGATTATGGAAAATGGGTCCGTAATATCTTTGAGAACTTGTGTTTTGTTGTGATAAAAAATCTGTTTTTGAGAAGAGTTACCATTATATGAGAATATTTGAATGGAAAATGGGTCAGTAATATCTTTTGATTATTTCTTTGATAACTTTGTAGTAGATTATGCAAAAAAAATGATTGTGGAAATTGGGTCAGCAATATCTTTGATAACTTGTGTTTTGTTGTATAAAAGAATCACTTTTTTTTTAAACAAGACTATTATGTGAGAATGAATGGATGGTTTTGAAAAAGAATACTATTATGTGAGAATGGATGGTTGAAACAAGATTGTGACAGATTATAAAAAAAATGATTATGGCCCTGTTTGGATAAGCATCTTATTTACAGCTTATAGCCCAAGTGTTATCATCATGATACGCGCCTATGTATAAGCTATTTCTATAGCAAAGATAAACTATAAGCTGTTGTCTAAGCTATCTTGGAAAACTAATGAAAATAGGTTGAAAACAGCTTATGGGCAATGTCATAAGCTGTTTTCATGATATGTTCTCCCAAACAGTCACAAAACTTATATTTGTAGTTAAGCTCTAACAATTCCCTCCATTTAGGTCCTATATCTATTGTTTTGTTGTACTTAAAAAGAAAAGATAGTTATCTATTGAGAATATTGATCCTGAAGGCTGTGTTTGAATGAATGGTTGTCTTTTGGTCTAATACTCTGATTATTTATTGTGGTTGGTTTGTATGTTGACAGTGAAGAAGAAGCTAGGAATAGCATATATTCTGTTTCAACCAGACACTACTTTGCTTTTGGAGCTCTTTGTTCTGAAGAACTTTCCTACAAACTGAAAGGTATATAATACATGGTTCTCTAACATCCGAAACTCTTGTTACGCTTGTGGTTCTCTAACATCCAAAACTCTTGTTACTCTTGTGGTTCTCTAACATCCGAAACTCTTGTTCCTTTCTTCTATATCATTAACAGTTTAAAGTTTCTGTTTGTCAAATTGCAGAACTGCCCAAGGTTCGATGGGTTCTTCCTGATTCTTATTTGAATGTGAGGGAGAGAGATTATGGAGGTAAGCTCTGCTGTCCTGTCACCTGGCCTCTAATTATATTCATTCTGTCTATGGTGCATGACATAAGGAATGTCATGCACAAGACTCCTATAATTAAGTATAATAAAACTAGAAAGATATAATCCATTAAAAAAAAATGCTATTTTGGTATCCAAGGGTATTCTAGCTTACATGTTCACTTGAAGTGTTGCATAGAGGGAGGTGAATCTATGTTTTATAGCCTTTGTAGTATACTGATCTTTTGCAACCTTTGTGCTATACTAAGGGTTGAAATTCACCCGGGGCTAGTCATTTTACCAATTGTCATCTGTTACTATATTTTGTGACTAACTTAGCTATGAATTATAGTATTAGTAGGTGGCGCATAAGCATAATGTTGAGTTTTAGTATATCATTTTTTTTGATGTAGAATGGCCATTATTTGATGTATTTTTTTGTTACCTTTTCACTAGGCGAGCCCTTCATCAATGGGCAAGCAGTTCCATATGATCCGAAGTATCATGAAGAATGGGTTAGGAACAATGCTCGTGCTAATGAAAGGAACAGGCGCAATGATAGGCCTCGTAATAACGACAGGTCAAGAAATTTTGAAAGGAGAAGAGAAAATGTGGTGAACAGAGACATGCAGAGTAGGCCTCCAGTGCAGAATTCTGGTCCACCTCCAAACAATGCATACCCTCCCAACAATGCTGCTGGATACCCTCCCAACAATGCTGGCGGATACCCTCCCAACAACCAAGCTGGATATGCCCCTCCAAATCAAGCTGGTTATGCCCCTCCAAACCAAGCAGGATACGCTCCTGCAAACCAAGCAGGATACGCTCCTCCAAACCAAGCAGGATACGCTCCTCCAAACCAAGCTGGATACGCTCCTCCAAATGCAGGTGGTGGATACCCTACCCCCAACATGAGTGGCCCTCCTCCTCCTAACATGAGCAGACCTCCTCCTCCCAACAGTGGATATGGTGCTCCTCAAAATAACTACCAGGGGCAACAAAACCAGAACATGGCAGGGATGCCTCCAAATGCTGGATGGTCAAATAACCAGTAGACTCTCACCAAATAAATGCTATGATGTCTTGGACTTGGATTCATTATTATTTACATTGGCCACAAGAATTTCTCTAGATCATATCTCACTCAGCATGTTTTCCGGACAGCTGCTCCTCTTGCACCTTCTCGCAGAATGGATAACACTCTATACTGTGAGCTAATATTAGCTAAAAAGCCAAAATAGTTTATGTAAATACGTAATGAATGGTCCTTGACATTTTGTACAAGCGACTTGACTTGATCCTTTTTGTTATTTTCTATTTAAATGTGTGGTACTTTGAAAGTGTTTTGCTAGCTCAAATTCTTTAATTAAGAATGTATGCATATAAGAAGCTTTTCTTGTGATCTGAATTGACTCTGCAGTGTTGGTTTCTGGTTGCCCCAACATCTTCCTCATCTCATGCATCAGTTTTACTATATAGTAACGGTATCTTTTTAACTGTGATGAAGAAATCTCTACATTTTTTGGAGTAAATAATCATTTGAAATCAAAAAGTGTCGGAACCTGGGTTTATTCACCATTAATTCACATGATTGTCTTCATATAAAAATTCACATGATTATGTTTCACCATCAGAAAAGATATTTATGTAAAAGCATAAAGTAAAATAGAAATCACGAGTGTAGTTTGCAGAAGAAATTTTGTTTGTTGAGATGAGCATTAATAGGAAACAGAAAAATGAATTGGACATATTGGACATACATTTCTGATTTCTTAATAGAAAGAATCGTAATTAGAGTTAAACTTCCTAAGAAGAAATAGAAGTTGGGTTAAATAAGGTTTTTCGTCCTTATAAATATAGCGAATTTTGATTTTAGTCTCTTAAAAGTTAAACTTAATTTTCATCCTCACAAATTTTTTTATTTTGTTTTTCGTCCTTAATGGTCATTTTATGTTTATATAAATGACAAAATTATAACTCTTTTATGTTCAAATTGTATCCATGTTATGTCCGTTTATCTCCACAACTACCACTCCCTCTTCCTCCACTCTCTCCTTCCTTTGCCGTCTCCGTCCTCTTGCTGCCGCTGCCGTAACTTCCCGCCACATTCTCCTCCCTTCCTTCCGCGCTCTCTCAACAAGTCCTACAACCTCTTCCCTCAACGATCAAAACCCTAACTGCTCTAACCGTCCACCTAAGGAAACCATCGCGCTTGATGGATGCGATTTTGAACACTGGCCCGTGGTTATGTGGAAGCCTGATGGTGATCCCAGTAGAGATGAAATTATCGATGGTTATATCAAAACATTCGCGGAAATTATCGGAAAGTAATCATCATAATACATTTCTATACATCATACTAGTGATTTATTCTTTTCTCTTTCTCTGTGTGGGTTTTATCTCTATAACACCAACATATACCGTCACATGCGATTACATTCATAATTCAATAAAATGTTTTCATGTCTACGTCTCACTCTGAGCGTGTTTTATCCTGTGTGTTCATGTTGGTGCTGCATAGGGTTTTATTCAGTTTGATGTTGTTTTAGGTTTTGAGTTTCTATTATTAGTCTCAATTGAATTGAATTAATATCTTTGATAATTTGTGTTGGTTGTAAATAGAAATTAATATTTAGTTATCTACAAGAATATTGATCTATGTAGAGCCGACACATACACGAACACCATACACTATACACTACACCGACCCCACCGGATATGAGATTGACACCAATAATAATTTAAGAAAAACAATTTGAATATAATCACATGTGAGATTGACTCGCATTCCATTAGAAATGTTGGTGCTATTGATTCTAAATAATGTGTGTGAATGCATGGTTGGTTGTGTTTTGGTTTAATTTTTTAGCGTGTCTTTTTGTTTTGGTTTAATCTTTTAGTTTGTTTGGTTTGTTTCTTCTACAGTGAAGAAGAAGCTAGGAAGAATATATATTCTGTTTCAACTAGATACTACTTTGCTTTTGAAGCTCTTTGTTCTGAAGAGCTTTCCTACAAACTCAAAGGTATATACATGGTTCCAAAATTCTTTCTTTAAACTTTGTTTGTCTTTTATGTACTATACCATAAAGGTTTAACTTCTTGTTTTTCAAATTTTCAGAACTTCCCAAAGTTCGGTGGGTTCTTCCTGATTCTTATTTGAATGTGGAGGAGAAAGATTATGGGGGTAATTTCTCCTTTTAATGTAGGCTAACAAACAATTAATGAAAAATTCATCTTTCATCTTTTTTGTAAAGTGCAGTCTTGAATGGCAAGTGAGAAAGCTTTTATTAAAAAAAGATATTCAAAACCACTATTATTTTATTGCATAAAGGTTACCTATTTATAAAAAAATTTAAGAAGTTACCAGCTCTCCAAATAAATGATTTCACATCAATTGAAAAGTGAAAACTAGCAGCAAGTAGACATGCACAGTACTTGATTACGATGTAGTTGGACTAATATACGGTGTGGTAAATCGACTTGTATTATGCCATTTCACATATCTATATAGTATGTAAAAAGTTTAATAGAAAAACAGTTGGGGCCTTGGCCCTGGCTCCTGTAGAACACAACGTCCATCCGCCCGCGCTGTGAATCGATGTTTTGTAACCTTTGTAGTACATTCAGTGTTGAATTAGTTCACCAGAGACTAGTCATTTTACCAATCATTTGTTATTAACCTTTGGTTTGCTTTTTAATCTATTGATTTTTTTAATTATGATTAGCATATGAGCTTTTATATATTGGAGTTATAGTATTATTAGGTGGTACAATAAGCATAACGTGAAGTCTTTCTATAGCATATAATATTTCTTGTTGTAGAAGGTACATAACATGATGCTTGGTGGACTTCTTTGTTTCCCTCTCACTAGGCGAGCCCTTTATAAATGGGTAAGCAGTTCCATATGATCCTAAGTATCATGAGGTGTGGGTTAGGAACAATGCTCGTGCTAATGAAAGGCGGATACGCCTACACTACTCCAAATTAAGGCGGATACGCTCCTCCAAATCAAGCTGGATACGCCTCTGCAAATCAAGGCGGATACGCTTCTCCAAATGCATGATGGGCAAATAATCAGTAGACTCTCGTCCTGACCTGTTATTATCGTCAGGTGAGAGTTGTTCTCGAGCTGGAAAAAATGTGAAAAAATGAATTATTTGAACGTAATTACATGTATTTGTGTCGTGTCTGTCCCTTGATCAGAGATGTCGTTACTATAGAGCTCATATAATGTAGGAATACGAACAAGAATATGAAGTCTGGAAAAAGGAGTAACTATATGGAACAAGGATAGTTTTTGTTACAGTTCTACTGTTCTAATTTGGACATGGAACAAATAATGAATGAATTGTCATGTTCATTTGATAATTACTTTTTTTATTCTTTATAGGACCAACTCAGAAGAGCCCTAGACAATATGTTGGATTGTGGAGGTCTTATATGCAAATCAAAGTACAAACTGATGTTAATAAACCACTATAGAAGGATATTATGTAACATAAGTTAGAATTTTCTGTTTTCATGTGTGGTATTTTTGAGCAAACCGATCAATTTTATAAACAAACTTTCTGCCTTAGAGAAGTTGTGGCAGTGGAGGGGTAACTGGTGGTTGAAGGAGGATGAGAAAGCTTGGTCTGAGTTAGGAAAACATAATGTAGTTTTCGGATTTTCATAATTGAGACCCTTGTGCATTCTAGAATAAGTGAAAGTTAAGTTTGTCTTTTGTTGCCTGTATGTGCTAGATATATGTAATGTAACCAAATTGATGGAATTTACATCTTACTTATCAACTGCTTAATCAAATCATAGTGGGTAAGACGAGAATGTCCCAACCATTTATGTCAACCACTATTAATTCCATTTTCTTAACTGAAAGTGTAAACAAAATTTTCAAAAAACATGTGTACATGAAGAGTAGTACTATTACGAGTCTTTGAAGGTGTACTTTAGAGGCAGAAACAGATCAGGCTCATTTGAATTGATTCAACTGAACTTAAAAATTTGCTAATATTTCTCTACATATTTTTAATTTTGTACCTCTGATTTTTTATACATCGCTAGTCCAAGAAACCAAAAGTTTGAACTCTTAAATCAGGGTCGTGAATATGCTAATGTTTAGAGCAGCGGAGGAGGTATGAATTTTGTAGAGTCTGAGCAAACTTTTGACCGTAAATTCACATGTGATATAAAGAAAGTATGGGCTGTGGCGGATTTGGGCTGATATTTTTGGGGGTGCCAAATATATAGAATATATATGGTTCGAGTTCCATTAAATGTTTTTTTAGTAAATAAAAAAAAATACATTTTAATTCAGAAAAACGGAGCTAACAATACCTAAACTCTTGACCCTGTGGAGAGAAAAGACTTCACTTTCCACTGCGCCACATAGAAACATATGTTATACAACACTAATATAGTATTTATAGATTATCTAGGGGATACCGTGGTTCCATGTGTCCCTAAAGAGATCCGTCATTGAGTATGGGTCGAGCCTGGGTGTGTGCCCAGGCTAGCTGGGTGGTAAAACCGCCCCTGGTTTAGAGGTATCAGTTGTAAGTTAGGACAACGAAAGAGTATTACGAGGGAAATCCAACGTTTGAACGCGACAATTAACACATGTTCTTTTACACTAACAAATTAACTACTAATATTTCCTTATAAAAGTACATTATTTACGAGAACGAGTTTAAAAATATGTTTGATATGCTAAAATGTAAGTACTAGATAGAACATCACATCATAAGAGTCAAAACAACGTACATCATACTTTTATGATATTGAAGAATTTATTGTCTTAACCAATGTTTGGTGGATAAAAGACTATTTTTGTTTTATTGTGAGGGGAGGAGTGTTAGTATAAAAAAAGCCAAATACCTCCTTGGGTCCTTTAAGTTTCACGTTTGTTTCAGATAGATCCTTTAAGTTTCTAAGGTTTCAGATAAATCTTTAAGTTTCGAGTTTGTTTCGGATATATCCTTTCTGTCAACCTCCATTAAGCCAAAATTGTTCTGTCCGTTAATGGAGGTTGATAAGAAGGACCTATCTGAAACTTTAGAAACTTAAAGGACCTATCCGAAACAAACTCAAAACTTAAAGGACCTATCTAAAACCTTAGAAACTTAAAATATGTATCGAAACTTAAAGGAGGCAGTATTTGGCCTATAAAAAAACGGTTACCCTGGTTTATACTTTATGGAATCTGGTCCAGTAAAAAAATATAAATTATTAGTGGAATCTGGTAATAAAAAAGAACATGTTGAAATCAAATATACTTATCTATCATCTTCCTCAATCGTGCGTGTTTGGATCCACAACATAGTGCTGCGGCGTCAAACACCATTCACTTTCGGTAAGCGCTCTCTCTCTCTCTCTCACACACTTTCGAATTTACATTTATATAATGAGATTCACGCTTTCATAATATTCCTGCATTTTCTTTATTGTATTTCATCTAATTATTGCTTACAGTGGTCGAAATTCGCTTAGACCATGATTCGATGAACAACTTATTTTCCAAACTTATGAATAAGCTATTTCTATAACACATCATAAGATAAAATAAACTCAAATTGTTTTTTGTATAATTTATAAGTTTTTTCATAAGTTTTCCTGGAGAGCTTATGGACATGCCATAAGTTGTTTTCATAAGTACTTATGCTAGTTGATAAGCTCAAATAAGTCAATTCAAACAGGCCTCTAGTTTGAGCAATGCAAGCAACAAACTTTTTGTGGTTGCTGTTACGGTTGTATACTTGTATTACTATCCTTAATATTGTGGTGAATTCCAGACAATTGCATTAAAGACCACTAAAACGTCTATGTTTTCGGTCCTGTGCAATTCCAGACCACAATTTAAAAACTTGCTTGTTAACACAAAAAATCCAAGTTTTATATTGCTTGTTTACTTTCGTGTGAACGTGAAAAGATCGCAGAGTCTTGTCGTATGTTTGGTTTGAACATGCGTGTTGAAAATCTGTAGAACTACCACTAAGGACGGGTAACCAGGTGGAGAGTAATTCAATAGTGAGAGATAAAGGGAGACCAAGAAAATTATTATTGATTAAATCTCTGGAACATGTTTAGAGGTAAAGGGTCTATTTGTGAACTTATACATGAAATGAAATTATGAGTCATTTAATTCTTGTCCCTTGCCCCCTAGTTTGTTTGTCCTGAAATAGTTTTACGATCAAACATATAGTACAACTGAATTTGATATGTCGTTTTCTTTATTTATTTTTTAGCAGTTCTAACATATCAAACAAACACTCCCTAAGATACACTCTCATTATAAAATTGTTTACGCTGTAAAATTATATTATAACTAATACCATGTCATTATAAAATTGTTTACGCTGTAAAATTATATTATAACTAATACTATGTTTGACTGTTGAGGTAATTAGATTAAAATCAAATGTGTTTTAATTATCTAACAAATATTTTTGATTAGCCATGTAATTGGTTTCACTAATAGTGTCTGTATAAACAAGATTAATTTGATGGTCCTTCCTCATCTTACATGAATGTGCTTCCTTTAATTTGATTTTTTTACAAGATTAATTTTCATACAATGTCAACCTAAAACATTTTTATAAAAATAGGGAAATACATACAATATATATATCTGTTATAATAAATTATATAAACATAATGATTATAGTTTTTACTATTTAGGTTGAAATATCTATCTAAATTGTCAACTTACAATAGTAAGTGATAATTACCTACTACCTAGGTAAATGCCAAATTAGAATAGTAAAACAAATAATTTCACGCATGCAATAGTGGTAAATTTAGTAGTATAAATACCACACTTTGGGTCATGTAAAAATACACCATCTTTGAGAAATCAAAATATATCATTTTACTTCTTTCTCTCTTGATTTCCTTAGTTTAATAAATCCTAGTGTTATATATTATTTGAAACATTATAAAATAAAGTAGTATTTTATATCATCCTTTTAGTTCATTAATATCATAAAATAAATATTTAAATATCTAAATCTTTAACGATATCTCCTTTATCCAATTATTATCTAGAGTAATATTTATACAAGAAACTTTGAATTTTACAAAACTTGCTTCAGTTTAGTCTGAAAAAGTCAAAGATGATGAATAACGGAGTATACAGTCTCCGCACGTGCCTCCGCCTCCCGGAGCATCCACTTTTCCGAGCAACTACGCTCTCCTACAATCTCCGGCGCCGGTTTTTCGTCACCGCATCATTATCGGAGAAGAAGAAAGAGAAGGTGATAGTTATTTCTGGACCCACCGGTTCCGGTAAGAGCCGTCTCGCAATGGAACTCGCTAAACGCCTCAATGGTGAAATCATTAGTGCCGATTCTGTTCAGGTATCAAGTTACAATCAAAATTTCAAACAAAAATCAACACTCATTTTTGTTTTGTTTTGAAGTGATTCTCTTTTGAATTTGTTGTTGCTTTGTTGCGTATGAGGTTGTAATGACATTCGTAGTGTTTTAGTTTTAGTTTTCTTTTTTTTTGTGTTAACCCTCCGGTTTCCAAAGGGAAGAGGCTCTGCTAATCCGGAGTTCGGGCAAGTAAAACGCGACTGAAAATTGTTGTTTAACATTGTTCTGGTTAAGTGTTGTCAAATATCGTTATAACACTATAGTGTAGCAAAATTTTAACAAATTCACCGGAAAAAAACAGAAGTTGAACAAACAACTATTGTTCTGCGATATGAGATTTGAATATAAAGTGTTGTCAACAATGTTGGCAAATAGCGGTTACAATTTGAACAAACGACTGTTTTCCGTGATAGGCTATTTAGTACAAAGTCTTGTCAAATAGTGGTGCGCGATTTGCGATTGACAACATTGGTTGTCGAATAGTACCTATAACACTATAGTATAGTGTAGCAGAATTTGAATAAACTTCTATTTTCTAATACCTGCAATTGACAACATTGTTCTTAAGTACCGAGGTTTGTTTATATGGTGAGAGATTTTTTTATTTTAATTAGAACCATGATAGTTAAAATCCCAATTTGATACGTAAAATCCATCACACGATTTTGCGATTATGCTTGCCCACAACTCAACGATTAAGTGTATACACAAGATTCTATTTTGTTGGAATCACTCATGTTAATAGTTGAATCGTTTTATCTACGATCTTTGAAACATTTCTGCAATTATGCTTTTGAATGAATTTAAATTTATCAAGTATTTAAATTGTGTCTTAAGGTTTAATTATCTTACTTGTGAGCTGTGCTTGTCAATTTAAATTTACCCAAGTATTTCAAGTGATTTAAGGTTTTCTGTCTTAATAATGCTGTTTTATATGCATATATACGAGTTTGTGAATTTTGGATAATCTTACGATTAATGTCATGATTATCTAATCACGATTCCACGATTTAGGATTTTACTTCCCCTTCCCAATTTTTCACTACCTTGATTAGGAGGTTTTTTAAGTGAGAAATCAGTTGAGAATGATTGTGGTTCTTTGTTTTTTGTTGTTGTTGTTGTGAAATTACTTACTATGTATATGTAAATGATATTTCTCTTTGACTTGTACATTACGATGTTACCAAAAAAAATGAGTTATACATTACAAAGGAACTGGTTTTGATGTTTTCTTTATTCAAGATGGCTTCCTTGGCTTTTATTACAGGTGTATAAGGGTCTTGATGTCGGATCTGCAAAGCCTTCATTAAATGATAGAAAGGTGTGCATAGTTGTGCAATGATATGTATTTGTTATTCATCTGTCTCTGTTAGAAACATAGATTTTGTTCCTTGCCATTGTGACTTGGATTGTCTTTCTTAACTTTTTCGATTTGTTATTTAGTTATAACATAGAAATGAGTTTTGATTTTTAGTTTGAAGTTCTTTCAATTTTGTTTTGTCCTATTTACTGGTTAGGAAGTGCCGCATCATCTGGTTGACGTACTTCATCCATCTGAAGGTCTGTTTTCTTTGATACTAAGCTATATTTGTTTAAGCAAGGATTCATATAAAAATATCCTCATATACATTTCTCTGTCGTTGGATTTTCAGAGGTCTTTTATTTTGGCCAATTGAAATTTGAAACTAATTATTATTTATCAGATTATTCTGTTGGGCAGTTTTTTGAGGATGCAAGGAAAGCGACAAGATCTATTCTTGACAACGGCCGTGTTCCGATTGTTGTTGGGGGCACTGGACTGTATTTAAGATGGTATGCCTTTTTCAATTACCTACTTTGTTAACTACATATTCTTTCAAATGAATTTCCTGATTGTGAAATAGTGGCTGTGTCACGTATTTGTAACATGCTAATAAGAGAGCATAAAGAGTAAATGGAATCCACTTTTCTTATTTCCGCAAGTTACCGATGAAGTCATTCATTTCATTAGCAATCTCTCATATATTTATATAGTTGCATGATTATACAATAGTATAGTATCAGGAAAAAGCAATGCAGACTTGGTTCTGGCTTCTGAGTTTTGCATAACTTACGTAATTGAAGGATGTGTATATACTTTGTAGGTATACTATGGTAATTTACTAGTCTTAATTAATGTTCAGTTAATTACACGATCTGAAGCTAGAGGTCCAATTGGTTTGTCTTCTGTACACTATAAACGAACTTTAGTCAAATGCTACTGTATGAACATCCACTGTTTTAGTGAATCATCACTCTTTTATTTCACTTCATTATTGTGTTTCTTTTCTGTAAGTACTTATCGACCAGTTTATGTGGAGTATATATCTATGAATTCCGTTCTTTGATCTTTAAAATACAAGGTTCATATATGGAAAGCCAGATGTGCCTAAAGCCTCTGCAGAGATAACATCTCAAGCTTGTATGGAGTTAGCTGAATTACAGAGAAATGACGACTGGGAAGCTGCTGTACAGCTGGTGGTAAAAGCAGGTGATCCAAAGGTCCAACATATAGCAGTGAATGATTGGTACCGATTACGGCGTAGTCTAGAGATCATTAAGGCAAGATTGCAATTTATAAAGCTATCATAAATATTAAATACCTCTAAGTTCTTGGCCGGATACTAACCTTTACCAAAAGATTGGATAAAACTCTCAACGTTTACATTTTAATATCCGTTCTTGCCTGTCTTTTTCATTTGCAACACATGGGCGCAATTGTGTAAATATGTTAACACACTCAATAACATTGCCAGGCATTTATTTATTTATTCAATGTGGTGCTCTTATCTCTTTCAAACATGCTTATTTGTAACTGACTGCTTACTTGTTAGTGAATTATGTGTTTATTCCTGTATTTTTCTGTGTATCTATATGTGGAATGTATGGTTTCTTTGACTATGGAATTTTTTGAAATATATAATCAATTCACCATATATTTATATCTTTTGAAATGGCAGTCTAGTGGATCACCTCCTTCTGCTTTTCGGGTACCATATGATTCTTTCAGGGAACAGGGTGATTATAGAGTTGCTGATGGTTCTGATTCATCTGATATCAACACTAATTATGATGCAATGAAAGAAACCGATTCAGCAAAGTTAGACTACAATTTTATGTGTTTTTTCCTTTCTAGCGACAGACTTGACCTCTACAAATCAATTGATTATCGGTGTGAAGATATGATATTAGGTAATTAACTGGAAACACAATTTTATTCAGTATACATTTTATAGAATATTCTTCTGTACATGTACGCGCTTGTAAATCAATTTATGTTTACTGTTATAACAATGCATACAATGCTTTTTGTCTACATCACTTTGATTGCAGGAGGGGATGGCCTTTTGTCCGAGGCTCAATGGCTTCTTGATATCGGTCTTCATCCAAACTCCAACTCTCCAACAAAAGCAATTGGTTACAGACAAGTATATTGTTTTTCACTTATCTGTTTTATATTTACATTTCATTATTACTCTATCTGCAAAACTCAAATAAGGAAATAGATTTGGTTGAAAGTAAATACAGACAAGAACCAGACATGCTTTAAGAAATATCATTGGTTTTACATTCTCCCAATTTTTAGGCCCTGTTAATTTAAGCTTTTGGAAAATGTGATTTTAAGATTGTGTAAAACACTGATATATATCTCAGATATTTTATGTGATGCAGAAGTTATTTATTTATTTTTTCCATTTAGTGGAATTATAAAATCACTTCTATTTTAAAAAGTAATTATCATCACCGTTATTTTCAGAAGCTACTTTCAACAATTACAAGCCTGATTTTTTTTTTTAAAACAAATAAGCCCATGTTCATATATAACTTTAAATTATGGTTGCAATTTGGATCAATATCGTAATTCGGATAATAATGTTTGCATTGCATTCTAATATTCTTGTTAGCCTACATGTTGTATTTTTACATATACCTATATGATAATTGCATTTTTGATATAAATAGTGAGAATGGTTTGACTTACATTTTTATTTTTCTTGTGATTTACCAATTTTAGGCCATGGATTACTTAATAGGATGCAGAGAACAAGGGGGTCAGAGTTCAGCTGGAGAATTTTACAAATTCTTCTCTGAATTTCAAAAAGCTTCAAGGTAATGGGTTTTGTTTTACATAACATAACGGTACCCTTGACATTGGCTAAATTATGTACAACTTAAAGTATGCTATGTGGGAAAAGATAATTATGATCCATGAACATTAAAAAAAACACTATCCTAGTATTCTGACAACATTTGTTGGGCAAGTTGATTGGTTATGGATATAGATACATATCTATACTTGCATGTCATATTTTAAATACTGTGTATTCTGAACGAGCTATTGCTTAAAAAAGCTTTTCATGCTCAACCTTAATATGTATTAAGTCAAGGATGGCAGCTTGTGCTTCACTATCTTGCTTGTAGGACACTGGTCTAGTTGTTCTGCTACTTTCTCAACTCAGTTAAGTTGGATTTTTACCATTGTTGCAATTTGAAAATGCATGCTGGGATGTTAAACTTTTCTTTTTAAAGAAAAGGCTGGAGAATCTGAAATGCTATCCCAACTATGCATCAGGACGTTAGATGCTTCCCATGTTTTGCTGGTTGAGAACAGTAGTTTAGCTGATTGGGTTATTTGGCAATGCTCTTACTTGATTTGGTTTTTGCAGGAATTTCGCGAAACGACAGTTGACTTGGTTTCGTAATGAACGTATATACCATTGGCTTGATGCTTCTAAACCTCTGGTATAATGATTGAATCTTTTGCCACTAGAGTACTACATCTTCATATATGACCTCATCTAATTTCTTACGTATACTGGTACTGCTATAATAATGCAAAGATATCACTGTCTCACCCAATTTTAGAAATAATAGTGAAATGGCAGTAAAATTATATCCCTAGATACTAACAACTCTACCTGCCTTTTTACTTAAAAGAATTTTTTGAACTATTTTAATGCATTTTTGCTCAACTGCCACACTTGCATTGTGGATGTCATAGTATCTACTATTTTAACGAGCTTTAACATACCTTATGGAAATCCTTTTATGGAACCTAAGTAGAGGTTATCTTATGCATGTGTGTGTATATGTCAATATGCATGTGGTTGCATGTAATTTGAGGAAGATGTTTGCTGTTCTGTTAATCCCTAATTTTTTTTAAAGCTTATGCTGATTATGATGAACAACTTATTCCAGGAAACCGTTCTGAACTTCATTCATGATGCATACCACAATCAGAATGGAAATCTTTTTGTGCCCGAACACCTTAGAATGTCGAGAGATATTACTAATTCTCGAATAGCTGCTAAACTAAAGGCTTACCGCACCAGGAATAGGTATTTTGTTTTTAGTATCTGGTATATATTTATGCAGTGTTGATGATATTCGTTGCTGCAAATATTAATAATTGTTTCTATATGAAGGCATTTAGTTAACGGGGAAGATTGTTATCCTATTTTGGAATGGATACAGAAGACTCAGAAGTGAAGGATGTAGATTTTTCATTTTACATTTGCTTGAATTAGCTGCATATTTGGAATTATAGAGGAGTATTGCAGGTTACATAGGAAGTTTTGTTTTTGTTTCCTTGCTTGTTAACATCCTTTTGTCAACTTTTATGTAGAATATTATTGATAGAAGAACACTGTAATGACAATTGAATTTGTAAGTTAAATTTATTTTTTGAGCAAAATTTGTAAGTTAGTTAATTTCTTTTCCTCCTTTTACGCAAACCAGGATCCTTGATGTCTTCATAATGTTCATAGAATTCTAAAGCATTTGTTGGACTCAATTAATATTAACAATTGATTTTTTTTATATTTATCTTTATATCATTTACCTTCCCACCATATCTGTATATTCTTGTTTCCTCTCTATGGGTAGCATAGACCCGCCCGCATATGAAAGATTTTAAATATCAGAAAAAACAATATAATTTGGTTTTAACTTCATTTTTTCTTTCCTTATCTTTCTCAAAGTTTAGTTATTTTGTGTCCCTCGCCAGCATATTGCGCCATCACTGTCTGGTTGCCAGCCATCACTGCATGTGGTGGCTCTTAGCTTACCAATAACTTTGAGAGTGATTCTGGAGATAAAGGTTAGGCAGGTAGAGTTAAGGGCACTAGAACTAACTGATTTCTTGAGAGTGGTTCTGGAGAAGTGGAAATAAAGTAGAGAAATGAAATGGAGGGGGAGGCATAGGATTAAGGTTGAAAGAGACCCAAACATCCATTCTTAAACTTAAACAAACACCACTGCAGAGGGTGAATAGAAACAAGAGACAGAGGTATTGCTAATGATCGACCGCTGATGAAGGGTCTGTTAGAGATGGCACTTGCTGGAGGGATCAAGGGCATCATAGAGGTTTGACACTTTGTTTAACCACATAATCTCTCGGCAAATGTGTGGTAGGGAAGTCGTTGTTGGAACGACAAGAGCGTGTAGAGGCACACTTGTGTTGGGGAAGTAGTTGCTTGCAGCAGAGGAGACTAGACTGGTGGGCTGGTTTGCATGAAGCAAAATGCATGTAGGTTTGCTGTGTGGTGGCGATTCTGCACAACAGGAGCACACATTTGCATGGAATGATGATCGAAGACCGTTGTTAGGGATATGATGACTGTATCTCACAGTTGACAAGGGATGTGAGGTGGAGATGCTGCTACTGCGGTTGGAAAATCGTGTGGAGGCCATGGCTGACCCACGGTAAGGCCATAAATATAATTGCATTAGGTCCCCGTCCAACCACTCAATTCCTTTCATAGCCCACTAATTTTAAGGTCTCACCTTTTATTTAGTACCTAATATATTATGCATGTGATGCCCCTTAATTTGTTTACTCAAATCCTCACCAAACTTGAGGCCTTACTTTCCCATAGGCTATGCTTAGTAGCAATTTAACACTAATACACTAGTTTACATAACTCAATCTTTGAATTTAAAATACATTTTAACAGAAAATGGAATTTGAGTTGGGATTTCAACCCAAAATAAAATAAGGGTGAACATGCACCAAAACAAAGAACAACAGTGGCAGCCAGAAAGAGTGACGGTGGCAAACGCACCGGCCTTGAGGGCAAGTTGCAGATATTTGCAGACATGTCCACCTGCTGGTAATCACTACTTGCTACTCCCCAACGGCGAGTGAATCACCTTTGTCGATGTCTTTGCCATTGTCTGCATCTGTTAGGGTTGGAGTGGAAAGGAATGCTGGAGGAGTGGCATGAGATGAAAGAGGACGATTTAGTCTGTGTTTTTTCCCACCATTTTTCTCCCTTCCTAAATGCCCTGCATGTGAGGTATTTGGTTTTTGTATTAGTTTTCTGATGCCCTCACAAAACATTGCCACTTTGCAATCATATGAGGCAATCGTAAATCATTTTATACGCAAGCACTTTTACAATAAAAACGTATTAAATGGAGTACTACTTTTAACTGTTTGATCAAATGTCCCTAAGTCAGACCACAATACTGCTAGGAGATTTTGTGCTTTGTTTGGTGGCAACAAACATTTTAAGTCAATAACTCGATCACCTTGAGAAAAAAATATTATTACGAATTACTAAGGCCTTCAGTGAGAAGTTTAGGAAAATAGTAAATGTACATTTTAGTCCTGTAATTAATGACATATGTAAGATTAATTTATTCTCTTTTGTTTGAATCTGAAAACAACATATTGGTTATTTAATCTTATACATAAGTAAGGGATATCTGTCTTGTTCTTTTTTTTTCTTTTTCTTTTCCAGAATATTTCGATGTTACTTAAATAACTAATTGATGGACATCCAAAAATGCTTATGTCATGATTATTTTTATTTTTTATTTTAAAAAGCGCTGTCATATGCTACTTTAATGTTTTTATAAATAGAACATTAATTCCTTCAAAAATAAATAGAACATTAACCGTCTCAAAAAAATAAAAATTATACTAGAACATTAACCAGATGACACACATCTTAATCAGGGTTGAATTATATGATTATTTTTATTAAGACCTTATATATTCTGAGATGACACGAGTTTGTACCTCTAAAAAAAAGATTAAAGTAAATATTGAGATAAAATAGTCAAAACTTTGTCATTGAAGTAACTTCTTTTGTGCTCACAGGGTTTATTTTACATGAAAAAACATACAGGATAAAGAAAAATAATGTAAAGATTAAGAAATAACTTCAACCAAAGTTTCCTCCACTCAGCCAAAAATAGTGATTAGTGATGCTGAGAATCCGGCCCAGCAGGTGCCATTCTCTCCAATTGTCCACCAAGCATTGACCTCTTGTGAATATACTCACTGTTAATTCTTACAATATTTTTGATCATGTCACGTAAAAGTAGTTCACTACTAACCTTTTTAGTACTCATCATGGATGAGAATTTAGGCAAAGTTCTAGCCTCTGAACTCATAAATAATGGAACAATAATTAAAATGAGAATCAATACTCTAGACATCATTGTAGATGCCATGAGCTTACAAACTCAAGTGACAATAAAATTACAAATTGCTAAAATGCTATATGTTGTGTGTGTGTTTGTGAAGTAGCTTAGAAGATAGCAAGGGTAACCTCTTTATATATACATCCAAGGTTGTCTAATAAGATAACTAAATAATTAAAAAATGAACACTTTATATGTCTTATCTCTCTTTTGGATTCCTCTTCATATCTATTGTGTTTAATTTGTTTTTGTATAAGTGACAAATATATGCATATTGTTTTAATATAATTGGATTAAGCTAGTTTTGGTTGGTTTTTCCTCTCATTAAACATGAATAGATGTTTAAGCCGACCAAACCTATTCATAAATTGTCCTTTCCACGATAGACCTTAAATTTAGATAGAGTAAAGAAAAAAGTAAAGAGACATTATCCTCTAGCCCACCTGAAATTTGCATCAATTTACATAGCATGATGAAAGTGTTTGGGTTCTAATCACATGACAATAACTATTTCCAAAAAGAAAACAAAGAAGAAAATCACATGGCCTTGCTATAAATGGCTTCAACTAACATGCTGTTTGTTCGACTATATATTCCTTACCGGAATCCAAATGTCGTTCTTATATAATTTGTTAGGGAAAACTACATTTTAAGTTTGGAGAATTTCCCCTCAAAAAAAAAGTTTGGAGAATTTGTTAGGGAAAATTATATTTTAAGTTTGGAAAATGCTTAAGAGTATTCTTAGAGAATATTTTTTTATTTTTGCGTTTATAGTTGATGACATGTCATCTTACATTATTCTTAACAAGTTTTTCATTTATTTTCAGTTAGTTTTTAATCCAGAGTAGAGGAGTATTATAGCAATTGCTTATAATTTCGGGACATCTTGTAATGTTTTCTATATTGAGTCATGTAATTCTACTTTTCCCGAAACATAGCAATTCTAGGGTGTTTTGATATAATTCACGAAAAAATCACGCAAATCGGCAAAGCAAAACTTGTGAAGACTTTGGGAAGACCATGAATGAAGATTTAAGAGGTCTCAGAAGACATTAACAAAGGAAGGAATTCTATTCCCAAGTCCCAAGACATCTTGTATTGAAACAAACATCCAAAAAGACGAAGAAACATGTGTTATACGCATGAAAATACACTAAAGCGCCCCAAGCATGATCCATGCGCCCCAATCATGGACCATGCACCTCAAGTGTGAGGTAAAAAAATACACTTAAGCGCCCCAAGTATGAGCCAGGCACCCCAAGTGTTGCAAAAATACACTTGGGGCCCAAGCATGCGCCCCAAGTGTGGGAGGAGCGGGCCATAACTGTTTTTTTGCTACGTTTAAGTGGAAAAACCCATTTTTAAGTATAATTTCAGGTGGAAACTCTTCCTATGAATACCACTCCTTTCATTCATAATTTTTCATTTAGAACGAGTGGTTCAAGAGGAATGCAAGCATTAGGAGCTTCAAGGGAGGAGTCTCTCTCTCCTCACTATAAGTCTCTAGGGTATGTATTATTTCTTTTGTAAGTTGTCTGTAGTTGTCATGAGTAACTAAATCTTTTTAGGCTAGGGTTATAAGATGACCTCTATTTTGTTTGTTTGATATTTTAAATTTAATGTTTTTATTCATTTATCCCGTGAATCCAATTTAATTTTACTATTCGTATGACTTTGCTTCTCTTGGCGAATCGTCTCGAGATAACGGTACTTAGGGAGGTGCATACCTAATATTGACGCAAGCATGCCTGAATCAGGAAGTAACTAAGATAACGAAAACAGTAATCAGAAAAACTTAATAACTCGAGATTTAAATTAGCTTAGTAAATTTATTCTTCTAAAATTCGTGGTAAGGTAGATGAGATAAGGTTGTCCGTTTGTAGAACTACAACGATGGATAGTATGTTGATGAACTTCTAAGATTCAATAGAAGAGGTTACCTTTAGGACATTTTACGAACCCTGATATCCATCATTTTTTCAAATACCTCCGAGGAAGTAAGAACCTGCACGTACTTTACGTGCTGAAGTGTATCTCCTTATAGGGCTGACAACCCTAAACACTGAATCATGTAGAAACTCTGGTGTAAGGTTGCAACTTACAATTGGAGGGTGATGAACCCAAACCTCTGAGAGAGTAAGACCCCACACATACAAACTCGTGTGATCAATATGTGCAACTTGACAATTGGTAGGTAGTAAGACCCCACGAACTCATCACTTTAACCCTTAATAATGTTTGACTGTTAATTCATTCCAACAAACGATCAAAGGGCATTCGAAGAATCCTAACCGCCGCTAACATTTTGCAATCAAAACATGTTACTTCTAAACTCTTGCTCGGCTGCAAACAAACTAAATTGCAAAAAAAAAACCTTTTCTCTTTTATTCTATCATTTTATTTATTTTCTTGTTCCCAAATAAGTAACACAAATTGCCTAATTAGAACGACAATCCATGTTGATTCGATACTCTACTTACACTTTATTACTTGGTAAACAATTTAATACACTTGCCTAAATCCGACCATCAAGTTTTTGACGCCATTGTCGGGGATTGTTGCTGTTTTCGACTAAACAATTTAAAAAAAGAGTTTAGTAATAATAATAGTTATAGCAATAATTATTATTATTATTTACAAAAACTTCTAGAACAATGCTACATGGATAATTTTGCAACAAAGCAGTGGCACCAATCCAATCCATATGCTTGGGGTATGAACGGAACACCCTATTTCATATTGAAGAAGTAAATCGAAATATGATGGAAGAAACCAAGAGTTATATGGATGACTTCCTTGAATTTACGGGGGTATCTAGAAAGCAAGAGCATGCTCTTCTTCTTGGAATATCTGGATGCTTAACTGAAATTCAAGCAAACATTAAAAAAATTAGGAACAACCGTGAAACACAAGAGGAAACCTATCAAGCTGTGGTCCAAGAAGAACAACTTAAGTTCAAAGAGGAAAATACCCCAAATAAATCCTCTACTGAGACTATAATGCAAGATGTTTAGGAATACATTCTCATAGAAGTCAAGAAAGAATAACATCGTGACCAACCGTTAAAAACCCATCTTAAGAAGGAAGAGGCGTACACACTTCAAACTCAGTTAAAAGAGAAGCAAAATACCCCAATGTTCGAGCCTCTTGTTGACAAAGATTTCATTTTGAGAATGAGTCGACAACAAATCCTTGAAGAAAGTGATAATCCTCATAAGATCCCTTACTATACGTTAAGTTATCATATCCCCAAACGTTGAAGAGAGAAGAATCTACTACATTAACTAGGAACTGTAATGCAATATTTCAAGGACGGCTACCTCAAAAGAATAAGGACCCAGAAAGTTTCAATTCTATTGGGATGTTGTCCATAAAAGAAGCTCGGTGTGGTCTTGGTGAAGGGATTAACTCTATCCCATCATTGCTAATAAGAAAGATCGAAGGAGTTCAGGTAAAACCATTAAATGTCACTCTAACACTTGCATATATATCAATTAAAAATCCATTAGAAGTAGTGGAGGATGCAGTGGTGGAAGCAGACAAGACCTTCATTACATCAGAGACACAAAAGAAGGTTCATTGGCAGAAAGAGTCATTGTTATGAAAGAAGGAAGGACATTAATTCTGAAATCCTACTGAGGGGAGCATGTGAACACTTACCTCTCTATGTCAAATTGATGGTCATCCTTCCAAACAAGAGGAAAGAAAAGGATGATGCATTCTTTCTTTTATACAAGTTACCCTAATAGGGTTGAGGCATTGAGCTAATAGACGTTAAAAACAAGGGCTGCATGGGAGGCAACCCATGAGATCCGTCAGGCTCGAGACGTAAAAGACGCGCTGAATGGGAGGCAACCCATTTCGCCAAGCTAAAGACAAAAAAAACAAACGTTGAATGGAGGCAGCCCATACTTTTATTTTCTGCAATTTTCCTTTTCAATAAGCTAAGCTAAGATTTCCTTTACGGAACAATTTTTTCTTTTATTGTTGCTAATCCTCATTACTATTTTTAATTTTATTTCTTTGCATTACATATATAACCTTTCCATTTATGCTTATATTGTTTTAGTCTCGGAAAGTTATTTCAGAACATTAACAGCAAAGGCTAGCTTACCCCTAACGTTCAAGAGCACGATAACTTTTGGAATTTCTACTAAAGGTACTCATTGAAATCACAATCTATTTTTTTTGTATATTTAACCCGTTAGTTATTTATTTATTTATTTTAAATGTAGAATTGAAGATGGATGAATATTGAATTGAAGTGATGAAGATAAATGAACATTGAGTTGAAAACAGGAAGAATACAAATTAAATTAATTAAAATAGGGTTATGTATGATTTCCGTTTGTAACAGTTGATAGATCTTTGATTTCAGTCCCTCAGTTAATATTAGTAAAAAAATATTGTGAAATTTGTTTTTACAATGTCATTAAAAAAATTCACGGGACAAGATTCATTCCACATTAACACTTTTTGTGTGACAGGACTACTAATGGACTAAAATCAAAGGAAACTACATTGTTAAGGACATAATCTAATGTTAAAAGGAAAATTCTATCGGACAACATTCAGACCATAATGTTGTATGGTACAGAGTGTTGGGTGGTTAAGAACCAACATGAGAATCAAGTAAGATTCAGACCATAATGTTGTATGGTACAGAGTGTTGGGTGGTTAAGAACCAACATGAGAATCAAGTAAGCGTATCAGAGTTGGAGATGTTGTGTTGGATGAGTGATAAAACTAGACATAATAGGATTGTAAATGACACCATTAGAGGGGGGAGGGAGGG
>Ga0228711_1002119_pt1 | contig 30173 bp, 16 predicted proteins | sample MedpolnodulmetaG_2_FD_177996 | JGI IMG/M metagenome (GOLD analysis project Ga0228711, IMG submission 177996) | Root nodule microbial communities from Medicago polymorpha collected in Santa Monica, California, United States - brown nodules | ecosystem: Host-associated > Plants > Roots > Nodule... | reverse complement strand
TAATCAAACCAAGCCATAAACCCTAATTTTATATAAATCTACTTTCTAATCTAATTCACCGTTTTTATAATGAATTAACAAATACCAAACTCATAAAGCGACAACGGAGGGTTAGTATTTGTTAATTTATCATCTCAAATATCAATTCATAAAGCGACAACAGAGCTTTGATATTGGAACAAGTGAAATTAGACAAGGGTTGCGAAACATGAGAATAGTCTAGCAAACCTTGAGACATATAAAGTTTCGTTCTTCAAGGATTCTATTAGCAATCAACCATGAGAATAGACGTGGTTGCTAGAGGAACACACTCACTGCACTTCAAAAGAAGCTTTGATACGCTTAAGAGAAACTTGTATTTAGAAAGTAGGTCGAATATAAAGTTTAGGTTTAGGGTTTGTTTTGTGAAGGATTTGTCATCTAGATGAACCATTAATCCCAAGGCGCTTTTATTTTTATTATTTTCTTTTAATTAAAAATCCAAACTTTTTAACCTTTGAAACTTTCATCTAATCATTATTAAAAGTTAATTGAATTCATAACTCCATGTCGGAACGATACTATTTTTACTACTTCGGTAGAACCATGCACTTGCGGTTTTACTCATCACCCCATAACTAAACCAACCTTTTCCACCAAAAACCTTTCCAAAACCTAACCTTCACCACAAGCCCCACCAAGTCAAACAAAGTCAAACTAGGTCAAGGCAACCATGGCTATGTCTGGTAATGCCTCGGTGGGAAAATGCCTACCATCAGACTCTCCTTTGCTAGATTCTTTTGCGGTTGATTCCCATTGTCGTACTGTAAAAGATATCATTTCGGTGTTGTGGAAGGCTTCTACATCTCCTTGGGTGAAAGTCAACACTGATGGTTCCGTGATTGCTGGTCTTGCGGCTTGTGGTGGGCTGTTTAGAGACTTTATGGGAGCTTTTCTTGGTGCTTTTTGCTGTAACATTGGTGAGGCTTCGGTTTTCCATTCTGAAGTTATTGCTATTATCTTAGCCATGGAGCACGCGACAACCAATAGGTGGTGGAATATATGGTTGGAAAGCGACTCAACTAGTGCATTGCTGATTTTTTCATGCCCTTCCTTAATTCCAATTTTGCTTCGGAACAGATGGTATAATGCTCGTAGCCTTGGAGTTCAAACTATTTCTTCTCACATATTTCGTGAGGGTAACTATTGTGCAGACAAGTTAGCTAATAGGGGTCATTTCATACAGGGCTCTGTTTGGTTAGATTCGTTGCTCACGGAGTTGCATTTAGATTTTTTCTGTGATAGGGTTGGTTTGCCCAACTACAGGTTTCCTTTGGTTCTTGTAGTTTGCTGCATTTTTTCTTTCTTTTTGCTTCAGAGGGTTTTGGCCTAGTCCCCCCTCTTCTTGTACAGTTTTTTCCCTTTTTTAATAAATCTTTAGAGTTTGGCGGCATAGGATGGAGGGTTCCCGGGGTGCCAACCTAGTTGGAATGTCGGTGTTCACTCTTGATGCCTGTCCTCTCTCCTTGCTTAGAAAAAAAAAATGAAATAAAATTAAAGCATTATATAAGTTAACAATAAAGATGCATGAGTTTTATTCCCGTGAACTTAGCTCAGTTGGTAGGGATATTGCATATTATATGTAGGGGCTGGGGTTCGAACTCCGGACACCCCACTTCTCCACAATTTAATTGTGTGAGCTCTAACCACTAGGCTACTTCAGAAAAAAAAAAAGAAAGATGCATGAGTTTAAAAAGTTACTAAAAATACGTACATGGAGGGGGGTGCAACAATCAGTATGGGGTTATGCAAGCAGGAACGGGGGTACCGTAGCAAATCAGTAAGCAAAAAAAAATTCCAACAAGAGCAATGGTTAGCATTCTCCTAATAAGTTTTGACTTTTGATCAAATAATAATTATATCATTTTTTATAAAAACTTACTTATTTTAATAGCTTAATCAATGCCCAAGAGCAATGGTTATCATTCTCATAATAATACACACACCGAGAAATTCTAATGTGGTCACAAGACAAAAGAAATAGTGTTTGGTCACACACACATAAAGAAATATTTTTTTTAATAATAAGGAGGAAATAGATAAAAAAAAAGATGATTGAATATTCAGAGGAGAAACTTCTTATGTGTGTGTCCAAACATTATTGATTTGATCTTGTGACCATGGAAGAATACCTCAGCTCACACACATACTCTTTTGTAAAAAAGATAGAGAAATGATATTTGAACATCCATTTTGTGACAACTTTTGCTACAACTTTCTCTCTCATACTCACATTATTTTTTACTTTATCTCTCTATTGCTTTGATTTTCGTGTAATACCTTGTGATTGTCAAAAGTTGTTCAAATAATATAATTAATACACACCGAACTTAGCAGGTTGTAAGTGGTACCCTTTTTCACGCATTTTGTTTGGTGTTTCTATTTTTCTCTCCTGTTTAGTTTGTTTTAATCTTATTTTGGAGAAGGTAGATTTGATGGGAAACTCGCAGGCGAAAAAGCGTGAAGCTGAATATTCTGGAAATATTGAAGCGAGAAACACTTCCAAAGTTGTCTCACCACGATCTAAACAAGAAGAAGAAGTGTCTTTCAATATTCATCATCATTACGGTAAGAAGAAGCTCTCTACGAAGGAGAAATATGCTTTAATTCCTGATAACTTTACTACTCTTCAACAGGTTAGTCACTTCTGCTTTTGCTTTTGTTTCTTTATTTTGCAACTTCTTGCTTTGTTTTCTTTGTGGTTTTTGTTTACAAATCCATGGATAGTTTTATGGATAATTGTTTAAAGGAAGCCGTTGACCCAAGAAGATTAGCTTGTGGAAGACTTGAAGTAGATACTACACTATCTACTCTCCTGGTCCCACAATAATTGTCATTCCCTATTTCGTACAATTTTTTTTTGTTGGATTTTAAATTTATTGAATAATTAATATATCTAGGTGGACCATTCTTTAACCATAATAATAATAATAATAATAAACAAGTGAGTAGGCTCCAAAGCCATTCTCGGAAAGAGTTAAAAAATGTTATTTTATTTATATATAGTATAGATTATTATTATTATTATTATTTAGAATAATTAATATATTGGCTTAGACAATTCATTTATCTATCTATCTAAACTAGCCACATGAGTAAATTAGTTAATGGAGAAAAAAATTATCTTGTGCTACCACTTGCAAATTTATGTGGCTGCTTTTATCATGATTCTTAAAAAAAAACAATCTAAGCCTCACAAAAATAAATGACATTTTCAAAGTTATATATTTTTCTTTCCAATTGTATCATTTAACTAATATTATATGCATCACTCAAAAGTCATCATATTCCAAAATGGCAACAAGGATAATTTCCTTCTAAAAGAAATGATAATTTAATAAAATTACTATTATCTTTCTCTTATTTGATATTTGTTTAATTTGTGTGAAAAAAGAAAGTGTGATAGTTATTTTGAGACTAGTAAGTTTTTAATTTTTGACGAAGAGACTAGTAAGTTTTTTGAGACTAAACAATCACAAGTGTATATTTTGTGTTACTAACTTATGAATCCAAGAAAAATCCCTTCACTTGTAGGAATATGAAGGTTATGCCGACTTTATAGTTTTTCATTTTCTATGTATTTCCTTCCGCCTCAAGTACATGTAAAGATCATTTTTCAGGGTCATTGAATAACTTATGAATCTGATCTATATTATAGATCAGATATATTAATTATTCGAAGAAATTGAAAAATAATAATTTCTTAATATTTGAGACGAGAGGGAGTACTCAACCAAAGGACAAAACTATGCGCTTTTTTAGGTGCTTTTGACGCTATTCTTAACATAAAATGTTCATAACTACTCGTAATTTTCTCAAATTCATGATTTTTTCAAAGTTTATTATAGCCACAAAAAATGTATTTTAAGTGAAGAAATGCACCTAAGTTTTTTCAAAAAACTAAATGTATCTGATAATTTGTAATAAGTCTTATATTTTAGGATTATTTTTTTCAAAGCAGATTTATATATAAGGACAAAGTAGTAGTAATTGATTTTGTTTTTTTCTTTGTTTTGTTTTACGAAATTTTAAAGGCAAAGGAATACTGTGAATAAATTATTGGAAAAGGTTAATTGAAATTAATTTTTTATGACTGTTACTACTTGGTACAAGGCATTACCTACGAAAGAAAAACCAAACATGAATAGCCAATCACAGAAAGTTGAAAATAAAGATAAGTTAATTAAAAAAACACAAGTGGCATTCTTTTATTTCTTCAACTTGAGTATCATAGGCTAAAATCATAGTACATATAGTCTCAAAACATATATATGTTTATGTGAGCTTATGTGATAGGTGAAAATTGTTGGTCACTCAAAACATTATTGAAATGAAAATAAACTATGAAATAATTCACACAAACGACTCAAACAAAAAACAGTAAAACAAAATTTAAGTTGAATGAGATGTCAACATCACAATGGGTGTTTCTACCAACTAAAGAAGTTTTCCTTTTGGGAAATGATCCGGTTGGACCTAAGAAGATGGTTGAGATGCTTGGATCCTGTCGAGGTTGATCTGCCAATCTGTCCGCCGTTAGCCTGGTTCTGTTGAACTGCGGTATGGTGATTTTGGTGAGATTGGTTGATTGTCAGCCTCTGGTGAGACGAAGAGTGTCATACCTGTCCCAAGGGTAAGGATTGGTATATAGAGGAGTTAGTTGGGCTTGACCGGCAAACCTTATCCTAACAATCATACCTGATGGTACGGACGTGGGTAACCCTCGGCCCTAGAAGCTGCCTATGGCCTGCGTAGACGTGGTCAACCCCTGGCCCATGTGTAACCCTCGGCCCGCACTGTAATCTGATGGGTTTTAGGGCGTGTCCATCGTATGGTATCGCCTGCTTTAGTGGATTTGGGTCGGACCTGAACAGAGCCGGATTGGGATTTAGCCTAGTCCGGAACAGGAACCGACCTTCAAGGTTGAATACAAGACTTGATTTTGGATCATTGAGCACATAAACAAGCAAAAACTTGAGTTATGTTTGGATGGAGAATTTTGGAGAGTAGGGGAGGACTTATTTTGCTTTTTTGAATTAAGGAAGCTATAAAATGTTATGAAAAACGCATCAAGTTTGATTAAATGTTATATGATCATCGATCATGTTCTTCTTTTGTTTTTTTTAAATATCAAATATAGACCAAAATATAAACTAAGCGCTGAAAAGCTCTCCCCTCAGAAACCCCATCCAAGCATACCCTAAATAAATTGAGGTCAGGCCAAGCATGAGTTTTTTTTTTTCTTTACACAGGTTACAAGTGCCTTGAGGAATGAAGGTTTAGAATCCTCAAATCTTATCCTTGGAATTGATTTTACGAAAAGCAATGAATGGACTGGTAAGTAGTTCATTAACAACGAGTAATTCAATGATACATCGCGGTGCATATACGATTAAATGCAACTGTAATTGAGATCTAAACTATTAATTCTGGTTTGACATTAAAATATTGACTTAATTGGTTATATTTTCCTTTTGAAATGACTGCTTTTAATCCATGTTGTTATTGAAGGCAGAAGCTCGTTTAATAATAAAAGCCTGCATTCTATTGGAGATACACCTAACCCTTATGAGAAAGCCATTTCTATTATTGGCAAGACTTTGGCTCCTTTTGATGACGACAACTTGATTCCTTGTCTCGGCTTTGGTGATGGTAAGGCATAAGAATCATTAAAGCCTCAACATGCATGAAAGAAAGTAACAAAGTTAATATTCTTTTCAGCATTATTATTTATTATATTTGTTCGATTTTTTGTTACTATACAGCTACAACTCATGATAGCGAAGTGTTTAGCTTTCATGCTGATGATTCATCTTGCCATGGATTTGAGGAAGTTCTGGCTTGCTATCAGAAAATTGTTCCAAACTTAAGTCTTTCGGGTAATTACGATCTTAGCTTATAATGTTGTTCTTTTTGCAATCACATAGCTCTTTATGCTGTATATACTCGTTATAGACTGAATGTATACATTGTTTTTGATCAAATACTCCATGTATTTTGATATCAATAAATTTAAGGATTCAAAACATAGAAATTTATAGAAGAAAAGCTACCGAGAATGAAAACACTATGAAACTCCCCTAATTCGTTCCAACACCATATATGGGTTCGTGTAAAGTCTCAGGATCCAGTTTTATGAATGGAAAAATTGGTGTTGGGATAGCTTTGCCTTCAGTATCCGTTCACTCGGTTTGGCTTGGATTAGTCACAGTCCAATATGACTTCAATGTTGAGGGTATAGTAAAAAAAAAGCATCAATGATTCCTAGTTTTATAGAACAAGGCATCAAATAGAAATTCCGTTCCACATATATTCTCATTTTATAAAATATATCATAGAATGGAATCCCCGTTAATTTGCAGTACCAACATTAGTAAGCTTTATGAGCCACAGCTTAATAAATGTTTGGTTTCTGTTTGTAGGACCAACTTCATATGCACCGGTGATCGAGGCTGCTATAGACATTGTTGAGAAAACTCATGGCCAATTCCATGTGTTGGTTATTGTTGCAGATGGCCAGGTATACACTTTTTGTTTTTGAAGTAAGGCCAGGTATATACGGTTAAATTGTGTATTCAAAATTATTTATATTCCAATTTTCCCATGGTTGTATTATTTTATTTGGTTCGAACTACAAAGGTTACAAGATATGGCAACAATGATGATGCAAAACTCAGTCCTCAAGAAGAGAAGACAATAAAAGCAATAGTTGATGCAAGGTAAATATGGAAAATTGATAATTATAAGCAACCTTAAATGATCATCAAGATCATTTGCAGTAAAATGAATCGGCTCTTCGAAAAAAGGAATTATCAACAAAAATGGAAGTTACATTAGCTATAAATAACGATAACAGAAGTATAGTTAACTATAAAAAACGAAGCAATGCCAACCGCTTAATCAAAGATTAATTTTCTGTTTTATACTTTTTGTGCTTTCAGTTCATATCCTCTTTCTATTGTTCTGGTTGGAGTTGGTGATGGACCTTGGGAAGATATGAAAAAGTTTGATGACAAGTTACCTGCACGCGATTTCGACAATTTTCAGGTTACTGCAAATTACCAGTAGTAATGACATTACTTAGTTACATGGTTTGCAATCAGCTAGTTATCTTTAAGCATCTTTCTCGTTTTATGCAGTTTGTTAACTTCACTGACATTATGTCTAAGAAAATAAGCCCTTCTGCAAAAGAAGCTGCTTTTGCTCTCGCTGCTCTTATGGAGATACCTTTCCAATATAAAGCAGCCCTTGAGCTCGGATTACTTGGGTGAGTTTCAATACACTCAGTAGCTTTTCATTATGTGGCTTTCTTCCAGGCAACTATTTGTTAAAATTTTCTGTATGATGATTAATTAGTTGGTTTTTATTTTCTTTCATCTTTGCTTTATGGACAAAAGTCGTGCAACGGGACGAGCAAAGAAAATGGTTCCAAGACCTCCTCCGGCTCCTTATTCTCGACATAAGCCACCAGATCATTTTCTGAGAAACATGCCAGCATCATCCATGGATGACCAGCGAAACCAAATGGTACATATGATTGCAAACTTGGGTGCTTCGTTATATTTTCTCCTCTATTTCCTAGAAGTTAATTTGGTTACAAGAATCAGGTAGTGAATACCGCTATTAAACACAACACTATTGTTAAATTGTTCTGTAAAGGGTCAACACATTTTCTAAAATGCGATCTATATATGAAGGTCAATTGAATTTATAGAAAATAGACGTATCCAACCAACAGCCGACAATAGAGCTTAATCCGACAACATCATAAATTTTTACTATAGATCAATGTTATTGATGGCGGAAAGCCAAAAATTTGCCATAAAACATCATGGCACACCAATCCTTCACCTATTTAACGACAGATTATATCTCTAGTAGAAAGCTGATTTTTACTATATACAAAGCAGTTACACAAGTCTATATATACAAAAGAATTTGATGTCGGAGGCATCTAGATTACATGAGCTGGAGCAATAAATTCAAAGATACAAAGTTGAATGATTGTTATGAATGCTGATTTTGTGGGATATCCATGATAATGCCAACAATAATAACTCTCAACAATTGAGAAACTGACCAGTCTTTTGTGATGATTTATTTAATGTTTTAATATCTAATAATCTATGCAGGAATGTGCTATATGTCTGACCAATAAAAAGGATTTGGCCTTTGGATGTGGTCACATGGTAAGCTTCATTAAATTATTCACCTCCTGTCTATTCTGTTGTTATACAATACAATCCGTTTCATCATATTTAGATGCATGAAAGAGTTTATTCATAATTTATTTAAACTTATTTTAATGATGCAGTATATGTTTATTTTAGTGTTTGGATACATTAATAAATATCATTGATAATATGTTCATAAGCTTTTCGGTCAATTTCAATAAATTATCAAAATAGATTATGCATAAGATATAAGCTATTTATTCAAACATATATATACTCATTAAATTTTGGAGTGCAGACCTGCAGAGATTGTGGATCAAGATTAAGCGATTGTCCGATATGCCGCCAAAGGATCACCAATCGCCTAAGGGTGTTTACGGGATGATTGCAGCATGAAAAGTCATGTACATTAATCAACTGTATCATATTTATGTATGATAGTGGCTTTTAAGAGTGGTTAAGAATGGCCATGCAGCCATGCCTTGCATAATATGATAGCTTGGATTTCTAGGAATGGTTTAGGAGTGAAGAATGATAGTATCGTATGAGTTTGAAGAAATTCATATTGATGGCTAACTGTAAAATATTGTACATACTGCTTTATTTGTTTCTTCTGTTAAAATTTTACTTGTGTTTTCAAGGATTCTACCGGTTTTCTACTAATATCTTCCAGATATGTTCCATAAGTTACTGACCTGGGAAATTCTACCACGTAATTAGAACTTAAGTCATAACACCTGCAATACGATACCAATTTTTGGCAATGTAAACTTGTACACATTACTTATTTATAATTTTTTTAATATTAATATCTAATAAGCAGCATTCAATCACTACAACCTAGTATCTTTGACAAAAAATCTAAATGGATACCTCCGGTAACTCTTCATCATTACATTTCAATAATTGGTCCCACATGTATTGCAAAATTTGTTTATTTTAATGTCAAATATTGGTGGATTCCACTTAAGATAGAGTGCTTCATTGAGACCTTATTTTCATCGGGTGTTCAAATTTTTTTCTCCCAATAGGATACTTATAAGTATCATGTCTTAAATGGAGAGATACCCTGTCAGATATTGATGGTCTCATAGTTTTCATCAATATTTGTATATAATGGAGAGATACCCTGTCAGATAATGAGATACCCTCCCAATAGTAATTTTTTTGCTGATTAAGCATAGTTTTTTTTCTTTCAATAAAGGGATATAAATGTTTTTCAATTATTCGAAGTTCATATTTGTATTGGTTGTGTTATTTGAACATCAAAATATAGACATTGTATATAATGTTTTTATGTTTATCTACATCTCTTTCTTACTATTTATATTCAATTTACACATATTTTAAAAACACTCGAAAATCAAAGACACGTTTAACACCAAATCATTATGCCCAAAAATTGTTTCTCCATTTTTCATTCACCATTGAATTGTTTGCAAGACTCATGGTCTCAGAGATTACCTGAATACTTGCACCATATTTGGCATTATTGCTCAACATGGTTGTTTTTGTTGATATAGAAGAAGTTGGAAGAGTTTGGCTTGGATCAAATCATCACGCACATCTATTTCACAATCTTTGTAAGATTTGTATGATGTTGAAAAATCTTTCCATAATAAAATGCATTTGTTAAGTCAACTTTATCACACACACCTCCTTCATTTCTCCAATGATACACACTCTAATCCTCCCTTTATTCCAAACTACCGTTTTAGAAAATTAAAATTATTTAAAAATAATCATCATTTTGTTGTTTTGATGTAGTAGTTTTTTCTTTTAATGTTGCCGCTATATAAATCCTATGTACTTCCCTAAAAAAATAAAATCCTATGTACTTATTTTTAAAAAGAAAAAAGAAATACTTTTGCATTCCTTCCTCCGTTCCAAATTATAAAATGTTTTGAACATTTTATGCGCATAAAGAAATGAAATTAATTTTGTATGAGAAAAATATATTATGAGTTGTTTTACAAAATTGTCTTTAATAAATGGTATGTCAAAGATAAATTAAAGAATTGAAAGAAGAGAAAATAATAAATAATTAAAGATATTATAGGAAAAGTAATATTAATGCTTCATTGCTATTGTAAAGCAACATATAATTTGAGACTAATTTTTTCCCAAAGCGATATTATAATTTAGGACGAAGAGAGTACTTTTTTTATGATAACAGTTGATAGTTCAACACTAAATAAGAATAAATTAATAAAATGTATTTCTTCCATTTCTCAAAAAAACATTGTTTCTTTCATAATTTAATTTGTTTTGTCGTTTTCTTTTTGTTAGAAATTTGTTTTCCTAATTATTGTAAGAAAAAAAATCAAACGAGAAAAACATATATACTTTCCCTTTGAATTTCCCACTAGTTTCCAAACCCAATAAGAAAAACACGATTTCGGATTTGTGGTTACCCACACCCACACTTCAAATTCAATTCTAGAGGCCCTACTTCTAGGAAAATAATCAAAAAACATTAATTTACTATTGATTTCTTAATCTTAGTTGACATGTTCTCTATTTTGTTTCTTCTAAGTAATTACAGTACCTTTTTTTTTTTTATCTTAATAAACAAAAACAGCGAAACAACAAGGAAAATCAAACACAAATGTACAATATATATAACAACTTTGAACCTATCAAATGTTCTGAACATAAATATCAATCATATAGTCTAGCTCTCTTTCTCTCTCTTTTTTGTGAATCTTCAAATTTTGTGCTGCCTAGATGCAAGTTTTTGTGGCAACATCATTGGACCTTATTAATTGGCTTCTTGGTTTGTTTGGTTCCTCTAAAAAGAAAGTACACATTTCTGATCATAGCAACAAAATTGATGTATCTTTGTCCCTCCCATTATGCATATTGTTGACAATTGTGATTGGTCTTGTGTTGTTGCACTTGTATCGGTTCGGTGAAAACAAAGAAATCAATTACAATACCAATGAGGTTGAAGAAGAGGAGTTGGAGCACACTGCCGATGAATCAGACCGTGATTTTGTCTGGGATTGGCAGCTTAGTCCCCGGACTTCTGAGCACGGTGGTGCTTCCAGCATACATGCTTCGTGTGCGTTTTGTGGCGATCTAAGCACCACAAGATGCGCTCGCTGCAAGGTTGCAAGATATTGGTTAGTACTAATACTACAATGAAACAGTTCTATTGTTTGTGTGCATGAAAATTGAACACAAGAAATCAAAATTAAGAAAACAATGAAGAAAATTAGAAAGTTTTACTTGTTAGACTCATGATCAAACATGAATTGTAAACAATAATAATACAAAAAATATTAAAGTTTTCTCTTTTTAAGAAATGTTTTTATTTTTTATGTAGGAATGTCTATTTTTCAGCAAAATTTATGCCAATAATGTTTATGATGATTTATTTTGTGGTTAAACTTGGATTTATTTTGTTGTTTACAATAATAGCTCAGTAGAATGCCAAATTGGACATTGGAGGTCGAGGCATAAATATGAATGCTTTGAAATGGAGACCGAAGAAAGTCATGCAAGAGACGAAACCCCTATGGTTGTCGAGGAAAAGTATGATAATGTAAGGTTTCTATCATTCACTCACAAGGACTTTGTGTCTTTAATACATGTCAATGCTTTCTAAATGTTCATTTTGTCACATATATGCAAGTTGAGTTCACTAGTCAAAACTAGGTTGATTGATTTCAAAGCATTTTTATATGCCATGTTGGGTGGAATATTAACAATTAAAATTAAGGGGTAACAACGACGTTATTTTATCCTCTAAAAAAAACATTTTTGGAGATTTTTCTTTGAAATATGAGGTTTAAAGAGTATTTTAAGTTTGTTAAGTGTTATGGACCTAGTCCAATTGTGTATAGGCATGGTGTTAGTGTTAGAACTTTAATTTACTGTCTATTACTTTTCCCACCCTATGAAGAGATCAAGGCTCTGCTGGAGGGACAAGAGGAAGAATTTAGTTTAGGTGATCCATGATAATGTGCTATCTTTTAATTAATCATGAGTTTTATGTTGTTTTAATTACGTTTTATTTATATGTTGTTGCATTATGTTTTGAATAATATATATATTATTTAGTCTGAATTCAACTTAATTTTTTAGGGTGTAAGTACAATCTGGATTATATAATCTGAATTACACTAGAGTAATTCAGATTATAAAATCCAAATGGCCTCAACATAAGATTCTTTGATGAGGACCACATGGCACCAAGAATTTATGTGGTCCACAACATCCAGGGACCTCTATAAATAAGTGTTCTTCGGTTTTCAGCTTCATTTTCACCAAAGAAACCATGCAAATTTTTGTCATTGTGCTGAGGATCTTTCTTATGTTGTCAAAAAATACAAACAAACACACCAAAGAAACCATGAATTTTTGTTGTTGTTTATGAACTGAATCCGAAAAGGTTATTATGAACTCGATCCAGTTGGGCTGCCAATAGAAATATATCAGTTGGCAAGCTAGCTAGGTCGAGTTCAAAAGCACCTCTTCGAACACCATCCTAGAATATTTTGTTGTTTTAATCTTCTTACTTGTTTTTTTATGCATTTATTCATTATTTTCTATGTCATATTCCATGAAAATTACTCTCTAAAAAAACCCTCCAAATTGGCATTCTTGTGCAGTTCGGATTATATAATCTGGAATGCTTTTGTCATTTCCGGATTATATAATCCAGAAAACCTCCGTAGTTTTTGGACGGTGGCGTTTCACCAAATGTTTGACCGGTTAGTGGAGTTTTAATGCATTTTTGGACGGTTTTGATTGTGAAACACGTTTTATTTGACTGTAATTATGACCTATGACTGGTTTAAGGCTATAAATAAGATTGGATCTTCAACAATTTTTCTTCATTCTTCACTTCACCTCTTTTCTTTGATTTTCTTCAAAAAAAATTAGTTTTGTAGGAGTGTTTATGGTGTCATGGTCATTGTTGACCGTTCATACGACCCCTGCAATTGCATTGCAGTTTATGTGAGAATTATATAACGGTCAACATAGACCCTTGACATCAAAGAAAGACACAAAACTTTATATCGTATTTTTTCCGATTATATTATTTTCCGTAATCACTAACAATCTGGTTCAGATTTTATTTTCCAGACCAAGGGTATTTTAGAAATTTTTATAGGGTGTAGGAAAACAGAGGAGGGTGGGAAAAATAATAGTCTAATTTAGTTTTCTATTTTTTTTTTAATACACACCTTTCTTTTTCCGCAAGATAACTTTCTAATTTTAAATAATAAATAGTCTACAAAAGCACTTCTATAGCACAAATTCATATGTCTAGGGTCTTTATTGATACAATATTTTCTATTTACACTATAGGTTATACAAAATTACTTTTTTTGTGTGTGTGTGTTTGTTTGTGTATTTCAGGGCAAAGTTACACCATAGGAGACTTGAATTTTTTTATTTTTTTTATTTTTGTAAAATAGATGTCAACCATTAGATGTAGTTGAAATTTTTCGAGTGGTTGAGATTTACATCACTTATGAGCAACAATTAGTTTTAAATCTAATTGTATCCATCACTTATGAGCAACATGGGACTTTATCTTGAGATATTAATTACTTATTTTGGTGGTTTGGAAAATAGATTGGTGATTGACTCTGGGTAAAAAATGGTGATTAAACCCATTTTTTAAATTCGTTGAAAAATAGATTATTGATTGATTTCAGACAAAAAAATAGTCTTTCATATAATCTCCTACCGTAGAAGACCTATTCACGTCTCCTACTGTACACGGCACCCTCGTTTGTTTGTACTTGTGTTAATCGTACTATTTTTTATTTTTTTTGGTTAGATTTGTTACTTTTTCTTGTTCTCATGGAAAATATATAAAACAAAAAAACAAAGAAAAATATTACTTGTATAATTTTGAATGAAAAGTGACTTGGTGGATAGTTGCTAGCCTATCATCCATATTTTCCTGATCACTAAAAGAAGTTGTGTGGCAGGAGAGTATCCTAAATGGGTCCTTGAGTTCAAGTGTGGGAGTTGATGGATCAAGTAGCAGTAGCAGCAGCAGCAGCAGTGATATATATAACTCTCATATTGGCTGTGTAGAATGTGGTAACCCAAGTACCACCAAATGCTCACGATGCAAATCCGTCAGATACTGGCTAGTATTCTTAAAATCTTACTTCTTTTAAACTTTTAGATTTGAATGTTATGAATTAACGGTGTAAAAAATATTTGATTATTATTCAACACATTTAAAAATAATCTAGATTGATATTTTTTCTTTTTATAAATAAGCAAATTTGTAAGAGAAATAGTGTCTCCTTTTATAAACTCATTTAAAACATTATCTTCATTATCCCACTAAGTATGATCAACTACATAGATCAAATTACGCTATATTGTTCTATCAAAAACCATGTTATCTTTATTGAATATTAAACTTTGTCTAGATATATTTAGAAAGAGAGATATAGATACTAAAGTTTATGTGATTGAAAATTTACTCAATGTCTTTCATTTTTCTTTATCAGCTCTACGAAGTGCTTGATCACGAACTGGAGATGGCATAAATATAACTGCATTGCAAGTGATGAGAGTTCAGCTCCAACAGAAAGACCTAATAGAAATGTAAGTTTACTCTTTCATGCCAGCATCAAGATTTCAATTCTATGTACTTGGGCCGGACACAAGAATGGAGAACAACTATGAAGCTAATAACTTGCTTTGGAAGTTAAAAAGAAAGTGATGATTAGGAACATGCTTAATTGATATTTTTTAGTATAATTTTAAAAAGTGCATATGTTTCAAATAGTAGTGAAATTTTTTAATGGATGAGTTTACATACGAAAAGTGGAGAGGGGTAAGTTATTATTTGATTTTCCTACAAAATTAGATGAATGAAATGAAAAGTTATATTCCATTCTAATCAAGTTCATATATGTTACTAACATTTGATAAGTTTAGAAATGAAAATTTGCCTTCCCTCCTTTACCATCAAACTCTATCCAAACATACCCTTTAACTCATAATAGTGTTGATAGTGTATTAACTACTACCATTGCAGGTTGAAGTGCTCAAGCATTCTAATAAAGAAGAAGAGAGTATTCCTTCATCTAAACCTCTCTATTTGGAGCTTCATCCAGGTTTCTTTCTATTTCTTTAAATAGTTTTCCTTGATTAGAAATATTATTAATTGCATTGTATTTACAACTCCAATATCTCATATTATTTGTTAATATTCTCTCTTTATTTGTTTCTTGTAGAAGGAACCTCAAACTTCAAGTTTTCAACTGAAGTATCACAGGTATGGTTTACATAATTTTGACATAACATGATAAAAAATTAGTTGTGACCAAAAGATTATGAATCAATGAAGGTTACTGCCAAGGAATGTCATGTGAATAAAACTCAATGGGTGAAATATCTTGAAGATGAACTTGTGATGTCTAGGTAAAAAAAAAAATCCAATTGTTTTTTATCTCTAGTAGGTGATGCTTGTATAAAAACATCGAACTTAGTATTTTCTTTCCATTTTTAATGTAAGGAAAGAAACTTTCACAATAAAATCAGAGCGTGATGAATGGAAGAAGCGAGCAAATTTTGCTAGATCGGTGTTAAAAAGCTTCAAGGAAAAATCTGCGAACCAAGTAATAATTGATTCCATGACATGGTCCACAGAAATTGAAAAAATTATAAATTTTCTGACAACATTTACTTCTTCTCATTTTTCAGTTGTCTGTGTTGAGAAATGAAAATGAGAGCCTAAACAACTCGCAGGTTGTTGATGTCACTAAGTTATCTATTATTGAATATTCTGCACTTGTTTTGTATCGACTCTTGTGGTTTAATTTAACTCCCACATAGATTGCAGCACAAGAAAACTTTGCAGAGAAGAGAAGGTTAGAAGAACATATACAAATGGTAGAGGTCAGTGTTGTTTATAGTTGATTTTTTCCCAATTGTTCTGTATTAGTTTTACAATTGACCTAATTCATCGTTACAAAACTGACATAAGGTCAAGGTTCAGACCTTACCTATTTTATATGTGAGACTTTGTCTTTTTCAATACACTCCCCCATGCTCAACAACATTATTAAGTTAGGAGTGTGGATTTGGTGGAACGTCCTGATAAATAGTGTCACTCTTTCTAAACTCTACAAATTTATTTCTTTCCAACGAGGAAAATACGATGCATTTTCGTTTGTTTTGACTCATCGACTATTTTCACTTATTTGTTTATCCATAGAGTGAATGTGCTACGCTGAAGAAGGAACTACAAGAAGAGCATAAACATGCTCAGTATCTTACACTAGAGTCTAACAAGAGTCACGAGACAGCGCAAATTGCCATAAGAGAAGTTGAAGTGTTAAGACAAGAGCTTCTAGAAGAGCGCAAACATGTCCAACGAGTTAAAGAGAATTTCATTAGAGAAGTTGCATTTGCTGAATCAAGAGCTATTTTTGCAGAGGTAATTTTTGGTCTATTAACTATTCTACAAGTTTGGTCCAAATATCTATAGTGCAAATGAAAATTTTCCCAATTCTTATAGTTTTTGTTCTTGATTTTATTGGTTAGGCAAAACTCAGTGATCTTCAGAGGAAAATCAAACTGACAGATCATAAGGTGAAAATTATTTCAGAGTTGCATTATGTGCACCTTCCATTTTAGGATTTTGATACCTTTCAGAAAATTATATTATGGAGAGATTGAAAATTAATCAAGACCTTTTTGGAAAATATCAAAAAGATGAAGTAACAACCCGAATTAACTATGTCCTTTCTTGCTAAATAAGTAACCTATCAACATTGTTTCTTTTGATGATTTTATACTTCAATTCAGCATTTGAAGCACTTTCATATTTGATTTTTTCGTTCTTCTTATATAGGTTCTTGTCAAGAAAGACAGTTTAGGCAAACCTTCCACGGTAAGCTTTTTTCCGTTTTAGTCTAAATAAGCTCTAGCTAAAAATGGAGTTGAGATCCTCTTCATTTCCTAAATAAAATAGAAATGTTCATTACTATAGTTTTGAAGTAAATAAATGATATAAATGCACACATTTTTAGAATTTGAAACATTAATGTTTTGGTATTAAAACAAATGGAGAGGATCTTTAACTCCTAAAAATGTTGTAACTTCATTTTGGAGGATGAAGAAAACACACATTAGTGATTTTGATGCATTTCAAATCCTAAAGAAAATATTAGAGCAAAATATTTCCATATGATCCTAGCTTTTCATATCTTTAGATACTTTATTAAGATTTACATTAATTTACTGGATATTGCAAATAAGATTGACATATTAAGATATGATCTGAAAATGAGATTATAAGTATAAAGCGTCCCTCAACTTACTATTGGATCACTAAGGTGGAACTTCAAATTTTGAATCCACATGACGACATAGACCCGAAAATGAGTGTGAGGCATATCTCTCATCTTATTAGTTGGTTTTGTAAAGATGAATAAGACCCGTTAAAAAAACCTGAGACGACTAACTAAATATAGATCTAGAATTTGGTAGCAAGATTAGAGGAGGAAAATATTATTAGTCTTATATATATAGCATGGTTATCATAAACACATTTAACTCTTCAGAGTACAACCCTGAAACCTTTTCTCATGAAATGCAGGCATGCACTATATGTTTGACCAATGAAAAGAACATGGCCTTTGGGTGTGGACACATGGTAATCTCTTCTAAGTAAATCGTTATTTTTTTTAAAAAATTCTCATCTTACTCTATCTATGTGATGACTATAAAAAAATATTTTGCAGACATGCAGAGACTGTGGATCCCAATTATCAAAGTGTCCAATATGCCGTGAGCAGATCACAAGTCATATTAAATTGTTTCCTGGGTGACTCACTGTATTTCAGTGCTCATATATTATTTTCTTGCATGCACCAAATATATTTTGTACATAGATTTCCATAGTGTTACCTTTATAGTCTGCATCAAACTTCTTTTATAGTTCTAAATGTGTATATATTATGCATTTAAAGAATGTAATCTATTTGTAGTATAACTGTAGTATACAATTAGAGTCATTTAAGCTATTCCTATATTTGTAGTATAATTGTAGTATTCTATTCCTTATTATGGACACTTTTCCGAACATTGTTGCAGTAGTTGTAGTCATTTAATACGTTTTCATTGAAATCAAATATGGATTTTATTATTAAAGACATACTTGTTTCATGAGATCCTTAAAAACAACAAGAAAATTTGAGACAGTTGGAATGGAACTCAGAGAGAGAACAAACCATTATTAGTGTTTTCTTTTTGGGAAGGGAAAATTTTGGAAGTGAAAAAGAGCATTATTTGGAATTCAAAGTTGGAAGTGAGATGATCCACGGTATGATTAAATGAGACTTGTGGGAAGTGACAAGGTATACGGTGTGATTAATTGAGACTTTCTAATTAAATAGGGGTAATTATGTAATTTAATATAATCGAGGCAGGTTTGGGGATTGGTTCAAGGTGGGTACATGTGTTCCCATTACCCGTCCCGCCCCCATCCTTTAAAATCGGGAAAAATCCAAAGCCATACTCAGTCAAAGCGGATTTTTTTCATCAAAATCAGAGCAGATTTGGCGGGTACCCACGGGTATAGGTTCTGTTACCATGCCTACAAAGAATCAAACATGTAATTAAACCTAATAACAATAACGGGTATATAAATTTTTTAAAGTAAACAATAATTCTTTTCACAATTAATTATATCTAACCATTTTTTAACATTTCTTGTAGGTTTATAGAATCTCCCACACATGATAAATTGTTGAATCTCAAATCTTATTTCAAGGAACATTTTTCGTTTATAAGGAGTTTCTAATATGTTTTCAATTTTAATAAACTTCGATGTAGACTTCATTATTTTTCTGCCAATGCTCAAATCTTTGATTCAAAGAACACTCAAAGATATATAATTGATAAACATGATGCAGGAATTATAATTATATTTTTTTAGGCAAATGAAAAATTATATTAAATAAAAAAAAACTACAAAGACTAGAGACGGGACATAGGACCTGAACTAGGTATAACTCAAATGAGAATACAAAGTGAAATATACAAACCAGTTGGTACAGCCCTAAATTATTATAACAAACATTCATTCCTCACAAGCGCAATCCAATAGACACATGTACGAGTTCAAAACCATATTACAAAAAAGATAAAAAAATGATCATTTGTAAAGGACATCTAAGGTTCAAAACTAGTGAATGGATCAACCGTCAACAATGAATCAAGATCCACGTACCAACAACTCTCTACATCAAGCAACAAGCATTAAAGCTCTTTCGAGCATAATAGTCCGAAAACAATCACAAAGATTGAGACAAATAAAAAGCAAATACAGAAGTTGAGGCAGATCTGACGCTCGAGACCTGCATATCTCAACAAATCTGAAACATTAGAGAACCAAGTCCAGAACACCAAACACTTACAATTTCAAACAAACGCGTAAGAACCTAGATCGTGGGATGAGTCCAATACGTTAGTAACCTCAGACCCTAAAGGGTTAACCAAACCTAAAGCATGCCTATCAGGTTTATGAAATCAACAACCACAAAATTGGTTACAGGTTCAAAAACATAAAAGGCTAAATTACACTATACGTCCTTTAAGTTTTGGATTTGTAACAAATAGGTCCTTTTAGTTATTTTTTTCTTCCCATAATCATCCTTTAACTATTAAATCTTTTACAATATTGTCCTTCTGTTTACATTTTGTTAAAATAAACTGAGCTGGAAGGTCCACATCTGCTATTTATTTATTTTTATAATTAAAAGGGTTAAATATGTTTTTAGTTCCTATAAATATGTCAACTTTTCGTTTTCGTCCCTCTAAAAATTTTCTTCAACTTTTAGTCCCCAAAAGTTTTCCATCTTCACTTTTGGTCTCTCCTTTAAAGTAAATTCATGTGCAGAATTCATATTTTTTAATAAAATTTTGCAGAAAAATTTATAATATTATAAGAATCTCTCCCAAAAAAATTATAATTTTTTAACGAAACATAAATTAAATATGAATTTTTATATTTTTGATGGTTAAAAATACATATTTAATATATGTTTTGTTAAAAAATTCTATTTTTTTGGGAGAAGTTTTTACAATATTCTGCACAATTTCATTAAAAAATACAAAAATTAACTTAAAAATAGGGACCAAATGTAGTGATTGAAAATTTTATAGGGACTAAATGTCAAAGATATTATTTAGAGGGACTAAAACGAAAAGTTGGTATATTTATAAGGACCAAAAACATATTTAACCTTAATTAAAAAAGCCCAAAAAATCTATCTTCATCATTTTCATCATATGTTCATCTGCTTATTCATCATCTTCATGAAAAAACCAAAAAATTAAAAAAATAAAATTACATAATTAGAAAAATATTGCCATCAATTACAATTACACTAAAACACTTCCAAGTTCAATTCCTCGTTATTTACATCATTAAAAAAATATCAACTTTAAACATAAACACACAATTAAAAAAACATTCAAAACATCATGCATGAAGATACTATGCTAAGAGTGAAGATGCAGTGTGTTTTATGATGCATATGAAGCTATACATGCACCACCATCCCAAAACGTCAACAACCACCACATACAACAATAGAAAAGTTACCCATTTCATCCCCACCCCATAACGTCAAGGACAACAGTGACCCATTTCATTCAAACACACACACCAACATATGAAGATCCAAATTTTAGATCAAATTTCAATCAGGGTCATGCTTATATCTTTATTTTTAATGTTAAATTTTAATTAATTCGGAACCTGGACCTTCTATCTCTTCTTTTTTCAATGTGTATTTTAATTTGGGCTTAAATGCATTTTTGCCCCCTATGTTTGCCACCATAGCAATTTTAGCCCCCTAACAAAAAAAAATACAATTTTAATCCCTTAATTTTGTCATGTTTAGGGAAATATACTCTTTTGGCCCTTTATCTTTACAAAAAGATTGCGATTTTGGCCCCTTTTTTGGAACACGTGGTGGCTTCTCAACATAGTTGGAAAAATTAGGGGGTCAAAATTGCATTGTTTTTGTTAGAGGATCAAAATTGCTACGACGACAAACATAGAGGGTCAAAAGTGCATTTAAACCTTTAATTTGTGGCGTTTAATTTGGGGGTTTTGGTGCAAATAAAGATTGGTTTGGAAAAGAACATGAATGATGTTAAGATGAAGAAGATGGAGGTACAAAAGCAAAGATGATATTTTTTCTTTCTTTCTGCAAACATGAGATTGAATCGCAGCTTAGTTTCTCATTTGTATGTGTTTTCTATTTGCAATCTCAGGGTTGGAATGGCCGGTGGATTTTGGATTGATGACTTTTTTTCTTTCTCGGATGACTTTTGGATTGATGATGAATTTTTTCTTTCTGGGTTTGTTTTCTACTGTTTGTTTGTGGGTTTGCTGGGACATGGATGAATTTACTGGATATGAATCAAAAATTATTTTTTTTTGTTGATGTGGACCTGTACATCATGAGTTAACGACAACTCATATTTTTTTAATGGAAAGTAAACTAAAGGACAATGTTGCAAACAATTTAATAGTCAAAGGATGACTATAGGAAAAAAAATAACTAAAAGGACTTGTATGTTACGAACACAACACTTAAAGGACCTCATGTGTAATTTTGCCAACATAAAAAATATACAACACACGAACAAGAACAAGAACAAACAGCAATGCATCGGTGACGAAGCTCCGATTAATAAATACCAAGTGATATAGCACCAAAATGCATTGAGCTGAATCGTAAAATATCCAAACAACTCCGGATCTAAGCAAAGGCGAACAAGAGCCACACGTAAGAGAAAACCTTCATATCAAAATTGGATTTAGACCGAACCACACACTACATCCCTTGCAAAGTCGGAGGCTCAGAAACGACAACGACGACAGAGGGTTATATGCAGAGGAATGATGACCATCAGTAGGAGCGCAAACAAAAATTATAATTATAATTAAAATAAGAAGTTCAACATAATCATATCATAATATTCATAATTTCTACTAACAATAGCTTATTTTTATTTTCCACAAAATCATTAACACATCACATCATTTATTCTCCCCGTGGGTGAATCATGGGTTTAGGATAAGTGAAATTAAGATAAACAAGTATTCGACTCCTACCACAAGCTCATGTGCAAGTAGCATCATATATTGTAATTTATATTAAAATCACGAAGACACGTCTCCACCATAGCCTTGATCCTTGTATATGAAGTTTTCACTTCATTAGGATCAGAGAGATTTGTCGCGTCGTATATACCTAGGATCTCGTTAAAAACCTCGTCCTTCCTTTCATCATCATTTATTTCATCTAGCATATTAACAAGTTTTTGGATCATATCTTTAAAAGAGTGAGACTTCTTTTCAGGGGATGTCACACGCCTCATGTTGAGATCTTTCACCTTCTTAATCTCCATTTTACGAAAAGCCATGATTTCTTCACCAGCCTTTAGGGATTATTGTAAATATTATGTGAAAATGTTATATCTTATACCCCTATTTATAAATCCCCTATTTATAAATGCAGTTAATAAGAGGTTCATTATTTGACCCAGAAAAAAGAAGTTCATTGATGTTTTAGTCAAAAAGAAAAAGAAAAAAGTTCCATTGATGTATTTAAGATTTCATTGGAAATATCTTATTACAAATATATTGAATTTTTTTAAAAGAAAAAAAATATTGAATAGAAATTATTTATTTTTTTATTGTTTAAGTTTACAAAACTGTTCTTAGATGCTAAATTTTTTAGGATTTTATTTTTCTAATTCAATTGTCCTAAATCAATATTGAAACTAGTTGGTTGGTCTAAAGTTACAATAAATTTTTGTTAACGATGAATCGTTGAAGGGAATTTTAATAATGAATGGAACAATTTTTGTTAAGACTTTACTTATTTCATGCCAAACTCTGAATTGCCATGACCAGTTTTCTTAAAAAAACTATATATTTAAAATAAAAAAATCTAAGGATATTGGCTTATTATTTTAGAGATGGTAGATTTATTGGAAAATAATTAAAAAACAAATTTATACTTATTATTTATCACGGTCAAACAAATATTATTATAAATGTGAAAGGAGTTATTGCTTTTTAGTCAAATCTGGTAATACCTCGCATAGTCGTATATTACATTATTTTCCAAATCTACTCAATTTTTTTCTACATTTGGTATTATAATAACATTATAATACTAACGTTATTTTTTTTTTAAATATTCAAACAATGAAACTCATGCACACTAAATTCTAAAAAGTAAGGAATCAAACATTCGAATTTATGCTGCAACATATTTAATAACCTAATATGCAACAACTTGGAAAAAACACTAACATGGAACAAAGTCGTGTCTCTTCTTTCGTGGAGAACTTTACAAAAACGAGATTATGACAAAAGACAATTTGGCTTGTCATGGGATTGTTCATTCAGATTCTTTGACGTGCTCTAGAGATTGTGAATTATTTGGAAGAATTTGAACTTGGGTTCTACTTGTGTGCTTAAGCATTGGAAGTCTCTTGGTTGTGTCCTTCAGAAATTGTAATAAGTTGTGATTATAGTGAAAATCTCTTAGAAGTGCAAGGGGACTGTACTACTCCTATAAGAAGGTGAGAAAATCACAAGATAAGGGGTAGGTTTAATTTTGTTGGCTTTTTCAAACTTTTTAAAGTGTTTCACAAGTCAGATTCTAAATGTGTTCAAATTCTGAGTTGAGTTCAGAGTTTGAATGCAATTCAGAACCTGAGTGCAGCGGGTAAAATCATACACAAGGGTAAAGAGATATATATATATATATATATATATATATATATATATATATATAAAAAGAAATTATACTGGTTCCTCTTACAATCCAGGAGTAGTCCAATCCCCTTGCACTTCCAAGGAATTTTCACTATAATCTCAAGTGATTACAATTGCTCAAGACACAACCAAGAGGCTTCCTATGCTCAAGCACACAAGCAAGAAACTTCAAAATGCTCAATCACAACTGAAAGAGACTTCTAAGAGTTTACAAATAAAAGACGGTTTTTACACTTGATATACAATCAGAGGTGTAAAGAATTACAAAACATAACAGACTCTGAAGACTTAGAATTTCTAAGATAAGAACTTAGTAAGAAATTCTTAATTGGTCTATGCGCTTTTCAATTTAACAGAGTAAGGGCACAATTAAAATTTTAGAGTCTTGTTATTCTTCTTCAAGTCTTCAGCTCCTTATATAGGCAAGGATTTGAGAGACGTTGGAGAGTGCTAGCATTAAGAGTCGTTGAGAAGCGTCAAATAAAAGATGTTGGAATGTTGTCTGATATGGTTTGAAGGTGAGAAAAACACAAGAAAGGGGGTTGAATTGTGTTGGCCTTTTTGACGATTTCTTTTTTAAGTGTTTATAAAACCCTAGTCAGAATCTGATGTTGCAGATTCTGACTCAGAGTTTGAATGTAGCGGATAAGAGAACACAAAAATAAAGAGTCAGAGAGAGAGAGAGAGATAGAGAGAGAGAGAGAGAGAGAGAGAGAGAGAGAGAGAGAATAAACACAAATCAATTTTATACTAGTTCCTCCCACAACACAGGAGTAGTCCAGTCCCCTTGCACTTCCAAGGGATTTCACTATAATCACTCTGGTTTACAACTTGCTCAAGGACACTACTAAGAGACTTCTCTTTGCTCAAGCACAACTGCAAGAGACTTCTATGCTTAAGCACATTTGCTTATGACTTCCTGCTCTAAGACACTACCTTAAGATTTCTTGCTCAAGGACAACTCCAAGAGATTTCCCTTTGCTTAAGCACAATTGCTTAAGATTTCCCCTTTCTCAAGGACAACTCCAAGAGACTTCCTCGGTGCTTAAGATTTCACCAAGAGGCTTATATGCTCAAGCATGCAGGCGAGAGACTTTCTAAAATGTTTGCACAACTGCAAACAAGTTAATTTGTTCTTACACTTGAGTTAACAATGGTAGTGTAAACTGAACAAATTAACAGACTCCTTAGGATTTCTAAGATATAAACTTGAAAATAAATCATAAGTGTTTTGTGCTATTTGATTTGACAAAGATTTGGCACAAAAAAATAGCAAAGTCTTGTTACTTCTTCTTCAACTCCTTATATAGACAGTGATTTGAGAGACGTTGGAAAAGAGTGTCAGCACAAATATAGTCTTTGAGAAACTTTGATCAAGAACGTTGGCCCTTTGCCTAATATGGATAATTCTGTTGGAAAGTCTTCTGAATTTTCCTTGTTGAAAGAAGAATTATAAGTTGCATTCTCTTTGTTCTTGAGGTCCTTTGTCTAGTTGCACACATAGACAGAATAAGACAAAAGAACTTCTCAATTAGATACTATGATAGAGACAACTCACAGAATAAGACAAAAGCTTGCGTGGATTCTGGATCCCTCAGATCAAAGTATGACAGTCAGCTTGTGTGAGGAATCCATCTTCTAAGGACGTTGACTTCTGGTTAACCTGTCAAGAGAATTGAAAGCAGCAGAATTATTCATTAGTGCTGATTTGGTGCTGATTTGTTGGTCATTAAACCAACAGATTTGCACAAACTTTATTGCAAGTCAAACCATCATATTCTACATTATTGTACAGTTATAATTGTGTAATTATGTGTTTAGTCAATGGCCTAGCTGTAGATAACAGTTACAGATTGTATCAGCACTAATAATGTTTGCAAACTAAAGCGTTCTTTGTATGGATTAAAACAAGCACCAAGAGTGTGGTTTGAAAAGTTTAAAACAACACTACCTGGCTTTTCCTTTGTCCAAAGCAGCTATGATTCGTCTCTCTTTCTACAAAGAACCTCAAGAGGAATTGTGATACTTCTTGTTTATGTGGACGACATTGTCATCACTGGCTCAGATCAAGAGGCTGTTACGACAATCAAACAATTGTTGCATACAACCTTCCACATGAAAGATCTTGGACAGCTCACTTATTTCTTGGGATTAGAAGTGAAATTCCAACATAAAGGCATCTTTGTCACTCAGCAAAAATATATTCAGGATCTTATTCATATGGCTGGTCCCACCAATGCAAGTCCAGTTGACACTCCCATGGAGGTTAATGTAAAGCTACGAAGGGATGAGGGTGAACTCCTGCAAGACCCAACTTTTTACCGAAAATTGGTTGGAAGTCTTATCTACCTAACCATCACAAGACCCGATATCTCTTTTCCTGTCCACACAGTCAGTAAATTCATGCAAAATCCGAGACACTTCCATCTTTCTGCAGTGCAACGAATCATTAGATACTTGCTAGCCACTTCCAAGTGGGGTCTTTTCTTTCCGACAGGTGCAACAATACAACTTCAAGCATACAGCGATGCTGATTGGGCTGGATGTCCAGACACAAGGAAGTCTACAACTGGATGGTGTATACTTTTAGGAGATGCCCTTGTCTCTTGGAAATGCAAGCAACAAGAATCGGTCTCTAAATCTTCAACAAAAGCAGAATATCGCTCCATGTCTGCAGCATGCTCTGAGATTATTTGGTTGCGAGGTCTTCTTTCAGAACTTGGTTATTCACAAACACAACCAACTCCGCTGCATGCTGATAATACAAGTGCCATACAGATTGCTGCAAATCCTGTATACCATGAGCGAACGAAGCACGTAGAGGTTGATTGTCATTCAATCTGGGAAGCCTATGACTGCAAAATTATCACTCTGCCTCACGTGTCTACATCAGTTCAACTTGCTGACATACTCACAAAATCCATGACACGTCAGCGCCATAATTTCTTAATTAGAAAATTGATGCTTGTAGACTTACCAACATCAATTTGAGGGGGGATGTTAATAGAATTGAAAGTAGCAGAATTATTCATTAGTGCTGATTTGGTGCAGATTTGTTGGTCATTAAACCAGCAGATTTGCACAGACTTTATTGCAAGTAAAACCAACATATTCTACATTATTGTACAGTTATAATTGTGTAATTATGTATTTAGTCAATGGCCTAGCTGTAGATAACAGTTACAGATTGTATCAGCACTATATATATGAAAACATTCCAGCAAAAGGGATCATAGTTTTGACTCTATTTTCTCTGAGTTTAACATAAACTTCCTTTAGATCTTCCACCATAGTTTTCTAAGCTTCTCCAGTTCCTTCTGACGCTCTTCATATGTTCTTTCTTCACGATAAATAGATTCTGCACACTTGAACATATCTTAGTATTCCAATTGTTCTTCAATACTTTGTTATCATTAAAACCCAAGAGGACTTGTATGAACCATTCTTGTTCTAACAATCTCCCCCTTTCTGATGATGAAAAGCACAAGTATTTTGAACAAATTTTGTTAATTTAATTAACAGTTAGACTTCAGGATCAGAGGTTTGCAAGCTCCCCCTGAGTTTGTGATTGTACATTAAGGTGAGGTTTGCAAGCTCCCCCTAAGTCCTATTCCAAGTTAATTAAATTCATTCTTAATCACTCTTGAGTGCATCAGAACAAATAATCAAAAGCATATTAGAAGTTTGACAAGATAACAGATTCTTTGATCACATAGAGGTTTGCAAGCTCTGATTAAGACCAATCTGATACCATATCAGAGTTTGATAAAATTTACATTTAAGTGCATATTTTTCATTTTTTTAATTTATTAAATGCAGAAAAAATAAATTAAGGTTTTTAGCTTCTGTTAGGCTCAGTGTTCAAATACTCTATCCTACTCCGCCTTTTCTCATCAACAAAAATAACAAAAAAATAACAGTAAGAGGAAAACTTGTAAAATCATGAATAAACAAAGATGCAATCTTATTAAGATAAACATTCTTCATTAATCAGGAAAATTACAATAAAAAAAATAGAAAAAAAAAACTAACAAACAATAAACAATACAAGCAGACAAAGAACTTAAGAAAATAAAACTAAATCCTAAGGTTAGAACTCATCATTTGATTTTTCATTAAATCCTAATCTATGTTGTCCTAAAGTTGTAAGGTATTATGCTTTGAAAGACGTTTGGCAAGTGTACCAAAAACTATCGAAGTAGTAAAATAATGTTGTTCCCACAAGGACTGTTTTTAATGTCAATAATTCAAAAGCGTTATTATTTAGGATGTATAAAGGTTATTTTGTTTTGCCACTAGGCAGTTGATTGGTTTGATTGCATAAAAGTAATTACAGAAAATAAAGATTGGTTTTAAAGAATAAGAGAGAGATGAGTTCAGGTCATTCAAATCATCTATGTTCCCCTAATTGGTATACTGCACCTATTCTTATGAATGATTCTCTAGTTCCACGATAGTTAAAAAAATAGTCCTAATCAATCCCTTGAGTTAGGACCCTCTTCTCAAACTACAACCCCTAATTCCTTAGGTGGTCTAATAATCTTTGAAGGTTTAAGTACGTTAACCTAATATCACTAACAAACGATTATCCATTCCTAGACTAACCATGTTTATTAGAACAATTCAATTAGGTCTAAGTTGAAAGCTATGGTTAGTAGTCATTCTTTCTCACTAAATCATGTTTTTATTTGATCAGGATATAAAAAGTATTAAGAACAATTGAATTGAATAAAAACTAGATTGTCATTCACAATAAATAGAATTTGACAGCAACATGGATCAATTAGGGTTACGAAGAATCATCTCAGACCTAATCTCTAAGAGATTTAACTACTCATAATTGATTTTACAAATAGCATAATCAATATAGGAATCAATACATACATGAACTGGTAAAAGGTTGAAGAAATCACCCTCCTATCGTCTTTTAGTCTCAAAATCGCACTTTGCTCTTCTCAAATCGTAACCCTTGTCTTTGGAATAGACTTCAGCTTAAATAGGCACAGTAATTTTCCCAAAATCGTGTCATGTTTTAAGTAAATCGTGACATGTTTTCCTTTGAATAACAAACAGCTGAATTAGGGTTTCAACAAATCGTGTCACGTTTTCCATAATGTCGAGAGCATGCTTTTGGTCTTGTCAAATCGTGTCATGTTTTTGCATAATCGTGACACGTTTCATTCTTTGTACTTTCTTCAGTTTTTCTGCTTTTCTTGCTGCTTAAGTTACCTTGTGAACTTCAAAATGTGATCAAAATACATATAAAATTGCGTAATGACGAGATGTCATCATGCTTCTTCTTATTCTGCAAGTATATCCAAAAGCCTTCACAACTTGGAATCTGGAGATGTCTTCAGAGAGGACCTCTACGACCAAATCTAGTAATCACATCTACATCTCCATTTTCGATGTAGCTTAAGCAACCATCTTGTAATGGAAAGGTTTTCTTCCAATTTTTGATGAGTTGAACCGTAGCACATTTACGAATGGCAGAGTTGGGCTACTTAAACTTAATCCCCATAATAGATGACCTAATCTTTGTTTCATGGTGTTCAGATACATTCCATATATCATCCAGAGCATCTTGCTTTGTGTACTAGTCTTCTAAATCACACTCATCTACGATGGATATCATGTTGGGGTCTTTGTTGATAACATTCATAGCTTCTCTTTTGATTGACCAAATGTTTATAAGTTCATTGTTTTGGAGTTCAGTTTCACTAAGAGTTCTTTGAAAACTAGTGTGTTTATCAGAAAACATTTTGAAGGAAAGTGAAGTGAAAAGTTTAGAAATAATACTATTTATAAATAAAGCAGCTGAACTTTTCATTTTCAGGTGGTTTTGAAAAACATAAAGACAAAATATTAACGATATTTGGGAGCGCGAGGATATAGTAAACATAACTTAATCTTCATCGCCTACAGGTTATTACCCAACGGTTACAAGCCACGTCAAAAACTTACTTGTGAAGGTGAGAAAAACCTCAAAAAGGGGGGGTTGAATTGTGTTTTTGGAAACTTCTTCTTTTATGTTCTAGATAACTGTCCTCAGGTTCAGAGTCTGAAGTAGTTCAGAGTCTGAGTGAGTTCAGAGTCTATGTGCAGCGGATAAAGTAAAGAACAGAAGAAGAAAGAACACAAACAGTTATACAGGTTCC
>Ga0228711_1002117_pt1 | contig 30188 bp, 25 predicted proteins | sample MedpolnodulmetaG_2_FD_177996 | JGI IMG/M metagenome (GOLD analysis project Ga0228711, IMG submission 177996) | Root nodule microbial communities from Medicago polymorpha collected in Santa Monica, California, United States - brown nodules | ecosystem: Host-associated > Plants > Roots > Nodule... | reverse complement strand
TTAAATAAATGGAGATTGTCAATTACTATAGTTTTGAAGTAAATATGTGATATTAATGTTTTCAATTCTTGAAATATGTGCATTTATATCATATATTTACTTCAAAACTATAGTAATTGACAATCTCCATTTATTTAAAAAATGGAGAGAATATTCACCCCTTTTTAAATACGTGAATGCAGCATCGATGTTCAGTGTCTTCTGGATGAGAAATGTATGTTTTGATGTTAACGTGGTTCATAGAAAATTTGATATAAGGGGATTTTTATTTCAAATTAATCTTTCAACTTTTTATCACGATGAAAAAAACAATGAAGGTGGTCCACTTTGGTTGGAACCTTTAATCATAAAAGAACATTTATTTTTTTGTCACTATGCACAATTCAACAACTATGAATTTTGAAATAAATGTGAACTTTCAAATTCTTTACCTGGTACATTTGATATTTTATATCAATTTTAATTTGATCCCCGGAGAGTTTTTTTTTATTAGTGTCATCTTGACTTGCTTTTCTTGTCTTCGTGTAGGTTGCCTCAAGACTAAATTTGAGGACAAATTTCATTTAAGAGGGAAATAATGATGCGAACCTCAAGGCTTCTAAGGAAATGAAGATTTGAATCAATTTGAGGAAAATAGATTTATAAGATTTCTTTCTCTGCATTGTTCAGTATTATAAACTGGATGGACCGCAAAATCAAATTCCTTGCTCGGTATTATAAACTGGATATCCTTTTTCTTTTTGAAACTATTGTTCAAGTTAATAAAATCGAGGAATTTCGTTATTTATTGGATTATGATTCTTGTTTTGCACCGGTTAGAAATAGTAGAGGAGGAGGTATTGCTTTGTTTTGGCGGAATACGGTTAATTGTAGTATTGTTAATTATTCTGCTAATCACATTAGTGCTAAAATTGAAGAAGTGAGTCGTAGGGCTTGGATATTCACAGGTTTCTATGGATATCCAGAATTCAGTAAAAGAAAATATTCTTGGAATTTTATTCGTGGTCTGGCTAGATAGATTACTTTACCTTGGTGTTTGATGGGGGACTTTAATGATATTCTTCATGCTGATGAGAAAAAATGGAGGGCTACCAGACCTAATTGAGATCATCGTCACCATAATGTGGAGCATTTGGAAAGCTAGAAACCTCAAATTGTGGCAACATGTGTCAGACTCGAGTGTTACAGTCTTGGAAAGAGCTAAACACCTTTTAAAAGGTTGGAGGAGTGCTAATCGTAGGCAAAATCTTACAAGTCAGAATAATATTTTTGTTACTCCAAGCGCTTCTCAACATAATGGGGATGTAAATTTCAAATGGAGGAAACCCATGAGGGGAAGATACAAGTGCAATGTTGATGCCTCATTTTCAAATACTTGAAATAAGGTAGGATTGAGAATGTGCATCCAAGACTCAGATGGGAACCATGTCCGCTTAAAAACAATGTGGTTTACTCCAGTTTGTTCTGTCGATGTAGGGGAGGCCCTGAGCTTACATCATGCAATTCGGTGGATATGTGAACTTCAACTTACAAATGTTGACTTTGAGGTTGACTCAAAAAGAGTAGTTGATTATTTCAACAAAGGTCGTGGAGATGTCACCAAATTTGGTTCTATTATGGATAGTAGTATCCAATTGTGTAACACTTATTTAACAAACTCTCATGTCGAGTTTATTAGGAGGCAAGCAAATGAGGTTGCGCATGCATTAACTAAGGCAGCCACATCTAGTACTAGCTTCCATGTATTTGATGATATTCCAACATGTATTACCGATTTAATTTTTAATGAAAGGATATAAGTTATTTTCTAAAAAAAAAAAGATTTCTTTCTCTGCATGAAATTTGTGAGTAATAAGTGAAACACTTGTAGTTGTGTATCTTACTCCTATTACTTTTAAATGAGCTTTCATATTGGGTTTGAGCTTTGTCTGCCTTGGCTTTTTAGCCCGAGCTTTCATATTGAGTTTGAGCTTTGTCTGCCTTGGCTTTTTAGCCCTCTTGGTTGAAACCTATAATTTTATGATGTTTGGATTGCATTAATCTAAAAAATAAAAAAAAATAAAAAAGATTGCATTAAACGAAACTTGAAATTCAATCTTTGATTGAAGTGGGAGCTAAATGTAAGAAAAAAAATTGTCCTAAATTATATGTCGATTTACAACACCAGTGAAACACTTTAAATTAATGTTACTTATCCTATTATATCCTTAACTATTTATTTCTTTTTATTCTTTCAATACTTTCATTTATCTTTTCCATATCATTTATTAAGGACAATTTTGCAAAATAACTTATAATATCTCTTTTCTATACAATATTAATTACATTTCTTAATATGTGTGAAAAGTTCAAAACGTGACGGAGGGAGTAGCTTATTTTACATTATGTCACTTTACCCTTTTATCTTGTATGGTTGTATTTAATAACAGTCTTGTATCTCGTTTGAGAATCAATCAATATTTCAACAATTATCTTCTTCTTTCTAAAACCCTAAATTTAAAACTCTCATTCAATACTTTTCTCAATGATTTCTCTTCTGTACCGAATTCATATATTTGAGACTTGAATTTCATCGGTTCGTTCCTAGAATTCATATTTACCATCTCATATAGACATTTCATCCCATTAACTTTTTATTTTTATTTCTGAGGGATTCTTCCCATTAACATTGACTCTGAATTTCTTTTTACCAACTGAAAATTGAATATTTTTTTTAATAGCAATATTTTATCATTTACACCATAATCATTACCATTGAACAATAAAAAACTTAAATAACTAATGCTTATAAACATGATAATTTTTTTTTACTTGTGCACACAGCTCAACTTTGAGGTCTTGATTTTGAACTCATTATTAATAATCATTTATGCCCACTTTTATACACATTTCATAGCACCATAATCATATATATTGTTCTTATGAGCTTAATTCAATTGGTATGGACAATGCATAATATATGAAAGATTTGAGGTTCAAACCCCGACCACAAAAAAAATCATATATATTATTACTCTTTTACACGTTACATTTTTTTTCTTCAAGAAATGTATCATTTCCTAAATGTTATTATTAATTTTATTTTAAAAAGTGTTTTACTAACTTTTGTTCAACACAAGTTAAAGAATTCAAAAGCATAAATTTTGTATTGGTCAAAATAATTGGGATTGTTATACTTTTAAGAATTTGAATGCACGATTTTAAGACAATTTTCATACATAGTTCATTAACATGTGTCTTTAGAGCAAATGTTAGCAATTTTCAAATTCAAAATATTAAATGATGATGATAGACGTTCAATTGGGAGCCTTAGCAATGGTCATAATGGGTGCTCAATCAATAATCTTCATAAAGATAATTTGAAAAAGAGGAACAACTATGCCTAAAATAAGAACATTTTTCTTTCTCCAAAATATAATATAGACAAAAGTGATAATTTAAAAAATACTCCGAAATGATTTAATCAACATAAATCAACTTTTCAACTATGATTTTTGTTTATTTCACTCTGAAAGAGTATTTTGCACAAACAATATTAACAGTGATATATTGAACTATAATGCATGAAAAAGAAAATCCTTATTCTCGGTACTTTTTCTCTTTTCAAAACTAAAATTCAAAATTAAATAGTAAAACGTTGACTTGTTTAAGAGCCTCTTAATGGCATAGTTGATTATATTTAAATCCAAGACAGCAAATTTAAAGCATTGAACTTACGATTTGAGCTGATAGATAAATACAAAGACCACAAATTAGCTTTAGAGATACAAAGAACGCAATGTTGGTATAAATGTGGGTTCTTGAATTGTAGGAAAAGCTTGCTTATTGATACATATCACACTTTTTTTTTGTAATACTAAATAACTCTCATACAACTTATTCACCTTGCACCTCTACTTTGATTCTACATCTCCATAAAGCAAAAAGCACAAGCATGACTAAAATCAAAGAAAACAACATAACACCAACAACCCCAAGAGACACAAACAATATACTACCATTCATTTTAAACGAGTTGAAGAGGACAACCAACCTCGATGCTTTAACCATCCACTTAAATACTCCACATAGATAAATAGTGCATACCATTAAGATATAGAGCACGCGTAAGTAAGAGGGCAAAGACTGAACCAATGGCACTGTGTAGATTAATGCATAGACAAAGGTTACTGTGAACATAACATTCCATAGAATTTCCTGTAAGAGCAAAAAAGAGGCTTGCCCTAAGCTTGGTATTACGGTCTCTTTTTGATAAGCAGCATAGCCCACAACAAGTATCAGTGCTACTTGAATTCTACATAAAACAATGACAACCTCTGCACAATATTCCTTCTTGGGAAACAATTTTGAAGAACAAAACTTTATAAATGTCTTCCAAGTCTCTTTTTCCATTACCTGAATTTGCCTAAAATTGTCAGCCATTTCAAATGAGCATTATAATTATATATAATAAAATTACAAACCATGAAAATTGGAAAAATTAAGAGTGAAAAGAATCATGAGTACGATGCATGATTTATATTATATCGGTGTATACTTTTCATGCAGTGCTAATGTTAAAAATAAATTAATTGATATAAACAGTAGTTTCTCAACTCAGCAACAAAAATAATCAACAATCAAAACTTGAATCTAAACACAAATACATATGACAATGTGTGTATTGATCACTCTTGTGGATTTAATCAAGAAGAAGAAAAAAAAAGTTTGAAAGATTGAGAGATTTCAGGGAGAGCGGTTATATAGACGTACGGGGAGAGGGAGAGCAATATCCAGAGAGTGAATGAGAGATCAATTGAGAATTTTTTTGGTTTGTTAGTGTAAATAAGGAAATTCACTGCCAGATTATGAATATTTTAGGCTGCAATGTATAATTAAGGCTAATGATTAAGAGCCATAAATAAAAATAAAACGTACAGTTTCAAATCTAAAATGTATATTTTTTGAATTACATAGACCTTAAAACTTAGGCCTCTAATAACTTTTGCATATGTAACAAAAATTGTTCCCCATTTGATATTAATTTGCCCTGGCTTAGTGGTTACTGTGTTTACATGATGATTGTAAGGTCACAAGATAGATTTTAGCATGAGACTTTTTGCATTTCCATTGATTTGTAAGGTAAAAAAAAAATTGATCACAATATAACAAAAATGACTCATCATAGATTGGAGCACGAAACACTTACCCCACCTGCAAAAATAATATTTATCATATTCAACCATGGTCCCAAAATTGAGATACAGAACAAGATCAGACATAACAGAAGCTTTGGTCACTATGTTCCTTAGCATTCAACTAACTTAATTCCACAACTAATTATAATGCGGGACCAAATAAAACCAGAGTTGCAAACCCTGCCAGAAATCTGTCAAATAACCTAAGCTTCACTGAACTGTCTTCTTCTCACTGTACCCCTCTGAAGAAGATCATTACTAACAATTACAAAGATGGTCCCATAACCGTTGTCCACAACACATATATTGTTGCAAAAGAACTCAAAGGTTTCTGATCCTCTAGCATGGTATTTGAATGTGGTACTAATCTTGATATTCTGATCCCACCAGCAAGTAAAAGAGGAAGCCAATTTACTGATATAGTCTTTACCAAAGAATACCATGGATCGAACAAAATCTTCAATTAGTTGTTTTGCCTGCTCCAAGGGAAGAATACCCAAATATCTGCCTTATCCACTGTTCAGCTCACGTTTCTAGGAGTGGAATGAAAGGACAAATATTAGCTAGTGAAACATTAATTAGCAGTTCTATACGAGAAACTATTATGAAGGATCTAGAGATAAATGAGTTGGAGAAAAATGGTTTTTTATAGATCACTATGGCGTCGTTTGATTCATGTAGCCAACCCCACTTAGTGGGATAAGACTGGGTTGTCATCGTTATTGTTGTAATTCCCACTACATCTAAGAAAGTTTTGTTGTATATTAAGAACACACAACATACTAGAACTGACTACTGAGTATTCTTCTCATAATTTAAAATATGCTGATACACTATAGCTGCAACAAAATCTTGTATCAATTTCCCCTCCTTGCCCTACCATGTAATACAAGTTAGGAGTATCAGTTTGGTAGTACTCCCAGCTTGTATTACCAGAACACTATTTAATATCACAAGAGGTTTATCATGTAGATAACAAAAAATTCCGATACACTCCAATTATATTTCTTATTTCAGTTTCCGTTATTTATGTATGGGTTAATTCTTATTTTCAGCCGTATTAGAGTAGGTTTCGATCAAAGTTCAGGGAGAGCAAAAATGAAACAATAAAATCAATAGAAAGCTGCAGTGCTGGGCTGGATGATATAAAACTTACTATTATTTCCTCCAAATTCAAAGGCATTGACGAGTCTACTGAGAATCCCAATTCTAACATTAGTTTTTCCAAGCGATTCACATTTGTCAAATAGAGATAGCCAACCTAGTTCAATAGCATCGGCGTTAGAGAACAGGCTGAAAACAATTTTCAGATCATAAAAGGAAATACTTTGTTTCAGATTATCAAACTATCTGGTTTTCAATTACAAAAGGAATGCATATTAAATGGATATCGAGCAACACACAAGCAAGCTGAAATTGCAAAATAATCATGTGGCAGCCAGCCGCTAATGGCTAACTGTGCAACATATAAATATACAAATAAAAAACTCACTAATATGTATATAGAACACACACATATCATGCACTATATTAGTTGTATTTTAAAAGTAATATTTAATGAAATTAGAAAGTTGCAGTTGTCATCACCACTTTAAAATTAAAGAAATATAGAAACAAAACTCGCCAAAAGATTTACATTTATATCACTGGATGAGAAACCAAAGTTTGAAGGAACTTACTAATGTTTCTAATGAAGATGCTCTGTTATACACAGCTGCACCAGCACGCCTTTTTGTCTTAGTTTTGCTTGATATAATGTTCTTTCCCCATCGAAGAACATCCCTGAAATAAAATTCATTAAAAGGTATAAGCTATGATAGAAATTAACAGATCTCTCACTATCTACCAACTTTTATCATGCTCCCTATTGAACTAGCACTAGAATAGCAGAATTGTGGCATATTCAGAAGTATGTTTGCTTTTGTTCCAAACTCCACTACTTATTGGCTTCATCTAATCATGATCAAGTACCAACCATGAGACAGATGAAAATCTCATCAAATATAGTTTCAAATAAAAAGCACAGATAGGCCTTAACTACCAGTTCAGGACATTTCTACACAAAAGTCATCTTGCAAGCAGTTCATTGTTGTTCATTTAACAAAACCCTAACACAGATTTCAGAACACTAGTCCAGGTTTCAGGATCATTTAACAAAAGTCATCTTGCAAGCTGTTCATTGTTGTTCATTTAACAAAATCCCAACACAGATTTCAGAACACCAATCCTGTTTTCAGGATCATGAGAAAAACTCTATAGGGAGTAGTTCAAGAGAGGCAGAGCATTCCTTTTCTTATTTTCGCCCAACAAGGATAAATCTTCATATGAAATTTAAGTTCACTTGTTTGTTTCAGAATCTTTATAAGATGAAACTTCATTAAAGATGGAAAATAGGCGCGTTTTGGGGGAGGAGGGATAATGAGACCCTGAAAGTAACATATTCTAACCTCTCTGGATCTGATAAGAAATTACTGTTCAGAAGTTTCTGAAGCAATGCATCCTGCAAACGAACAAAAAAGGACGATATACATTGTAATTAGATTGGAAACATGTTTTTATTGTTAATTAGTAATAATAAATAAAATCCAACAGGATATCACTGGCCGGCTGAAGTCAAACTCACGACGTTTTGCCTCCTCAAGTTTTTGCAAATACAAACTTAGGTAAAGCTCCTCAAGTTTACAAACAAGAGAAATGGGAGAAAAACTAACTATATGATCTCATTATGAAAATTTAATATGAAATATGCTTATTGAATTTCTCTTGTTCCCACCCTGAATGATGTCTTTTTCCCTTATTTAAAGCATAAGTCATTAACTAACATAAACCATGATTTACTTCTGGTGACAAAAAGATCAATAGCCCAATCATGATAAAATAACTTTTTCAAAGAAACTATTGAACAAATCTCATGCCTATAAAGTTATACAAATTAGATTTGGGATGAAAAATAACTTCCTAAATCCCAATTAGGGTGACATGAGTCTGAAATGGGTATTAATTTTAAAATTGTCATCATCACAATCAGTACAACTGTACAATAACTAGTACCTTACTTATCTAACTTTTAAATCAGTATTACTCAACAAAACACGATAAGATTAATACACAATGAATCACAATAGAAATCTGCCATGCCCGTCTTTCCGCATGTAAATTTAATTTAAATTGAAAACAAAGTAGGAAAGAAAGTAATCATACTTGAGCCTCACAGCGAACAACTGCCATCACACGATCATTGTATTCTTCAATACTCAAGGGTGGAAATAAAAAATGCCTACGAGCATATAGCTGCATGTTTCACAAAAAAATTAGAATAAGATATCTAAAAATTTCTCAAAATCATTACAATTGTAAGACTTTTTAATGAATGCAATTTACAGTATCAAGTAGCCAAATCTTATACTTCAACTCTATTTGACAAAACAAATTTTTGAGCTTATAGCGGATATCTTATAAGCTCTTATAACGACGATAGACAAATTTGATAACAATATTTTCTCACGAGCTTTTAGCTTTTTATACTAGTTTATGTCGGTTTGAGGTTACAGCCTATCAATTTTTCCCTTAATATCCTGTTGAAAAATAAATAAATAATAATATTTTACAAAAGAAACGTTACGCCATATCGTTAATAATCAAAACAGTAGTACAGTTGGTATCTTCATCATAACTTTGAAAGCTAGTCATATATGTTTCCACCCCAACCAAGGTGAGAGCAACTACACGAGCTTCGCTCATAAGAAAACTCTACCAGAGTTTGGAAAATATATAAATAAAATACTTGTACAATTTGAAGTAATAGCCCCACATTTAGCTTTGTTTTCCTTATTAATTTTAATGCTATCCATGACAGAAATTGAGTCGAACTGGAAGATCTTCTTATTTGAAAATAACAAATAGGATACAAAGGGCTTTCTCTTCAAGAGCCTGGAATCTCATAGAGTAACAATAAGATTTGACTTTGAAGAAACACTCTGAATCGTCATAGAAATAATTACGAATACCAACCAACAGTTCATCGAGATTTGTTGCATCCTACAAAAATGTCACAATGCATTGCCTCTATTTCATGTCATTTTATATTCATCAGCTAGTTCAACAGAAAAGTTTATAAACTTTGCGGATTCAGTCTAGTTTATCAACTATCGGAGCTTATGCTATTATTATCCTAACATATCAGTTATTACGCAATAGGAATTAAGAATAAAATTGTAAAGAAGGTTACCTCATAAATGCAATCACCAATATAAGCTAAGGTGGCAGCATTAAAAACAGAACGAGGCTTGACAACTTTAGGTGGAGTTGGAAGCCATCTATCATATCCCAAATAGGTTTCATCGTGTTGTTCTTCGATTTTGCCTATGGTGGGAAGAGGAGTGGCGCGTTTGAGAAGATCGGAAATGTAATTTTCCTTACGGGTAGAAGGTTCTGGTGAAGAAGGAGATTGTGGTTTTGGTGGTTGAGTGGCGAGTTTTCTAGGAGCGTTGCGGTTATAAGGGAGTCTTTGTTGAGTATCCCATGAAGCTTTTACTACTGGTTTGAATTTGGATGAAGAAAAGGTTATTGACCATGATAATGAAGAAGATAAACCTTGCATCATGATGATGATGAATGAACTGAAGAAAAGAATGGATATTTTTGCAGAGGAAGATAGCGGTTAGTTGATTTCCGACACTTTTTTGTTGGGCTTATTCAAGTCAAGATAGCCCAAAACTGCAATAGTTGCTTTTTGACATCTTAATTTTGCTTTCGATCAGGTCGTAACTTCCAATCGGTTATTTTTTTGACTTTTAATCGAATTTTGAGGTATCTTAAGAGCAACAATCCAAAACTAGGCCCAACAGCTATATGTACCTTAGATTAGATATTCAATATTAAGGGAGTTTATTTTTTCATCTTCCAAGCCTATGTGTCCTAATTTATATTCTAAAATCCTAAAATTAGAGGATTTATGAAAGTTTTTTTAAAAATGTTTCTACATTGTTTGGACTATATAATCTGAAGTATCGTAGGATGTATAGAGCTAATAAGATGGAAAAAGAAAGGCATCAATATTATTAATGTAGTTCTCTCTCAAAATTTAACATCGGTTTAGTAAAAAAAAACAAACATAAGCGGATTTAAATGCATTACAATATGTTTACCACAATTGATAAATTTGCCAAAGTTGTTAGAACGGACATCGTGATTGAGTTTTTAATGATTATTAATGACTCTATGATGTAATAAGCATTACAAACATTAAGATCGTCTTTCTATTTTTATTGACCAAGAACGATAAAATGGTTTTTTTCCTTCAAAGGATAGAATATTGCTGTCAATTGTTTCTATTTTAATTAATATTTAATTGATAATTTATTTAAATTATTAAAAAATAAAAGAACCCAACCACAAGAAGGTAGCAGTAGCAGTCCGTCCATGGTGGAGAAGAGTGAATGAATGCGGCAGTTGTGGGAACAAGTTGAGTTGAGTTGAGTTGAGTGGAGTAATATACTAAACATTAGCGCGGTCGCATAACCCACACTACAGTACTCTATAGAGTGATAAAGAGAAGAGAAGAGGTTAATTGGTTTTGCAGCTTGACTTCTACTTTCCGGTTGTTCATTCAAAGAGATCATGAGTCGTTACGATAGTCGTTCCTCCGACCCCACTTCCTACCGCGACCGTAGAAGGTAACTTCCCAATTTTTACTTTTTAGGGTTTCAATTCCCTTCCCTAATTTCAATAATTGCAATTGCAATTGCAATGTTCTTCTTCTTCTCTTCTCAGTGACTCTGCTCTAGGTGCTGCATCTTCAACCAAAAATGAAACTGCCTCTGCCTCTGCCTCTGCCTCACCTGCCAGGAAGATTAATTTGGATGGATTACCTCATTTTGAGAAAAATTTCTACTCCGAATCTCCTTCCGTTCGTTCTATGACTGAACCTGAAGTTACTGAGTATCGTCTTCGCCGTGAAATTACTGTTGAAGGCAAAGATGTTCCTAAACCTGTTAAATCCTTTTCCGATGCTGCTTTTCCAGGTACGATATTGTAATTCAATCATTTGGAACGATGGAGAAACCACCAAACTGAATTAGGATAAGCTGAAAACAACTCATGAACATGTCTTAAGCTGTTTTCATAAGTTCTCCCAGACAGTTACGCAATTGCTAATGCCACTACATAAGCTCAAATAAGCCAATCCAAACAGGCCCATAGAGCTTTGATGTTTTCACTTCTACTATAATGGGAATACTATAATGATTTTAAATCTTTGATGGACTTTTGAGATTATTATTATCATGGGAATACTCTAATGATTTTAAATCTTTGATTTATTTTAATCCAGACTATGTGTTAGAAGAAGTTAAAAAAGCTGGCTTTGTTGAACCTACACCCATTCAGTCCCAAGGTTGGCCAATGGCTTTGAAGGGACGTGATCTAATAGGAATTGCAGAGACGGGATCAGGGAAGACACTTGCTTACTTGTTGCCTGCTATAGTGCATGTTAATGCCCAGCCAATTCTAGGTAAGCAGATAAAGAAGAAACGCTGTGACTAACATGTAAACTATAGAGGTACCTTTTTTTGTCTATGCTTCCTTTGTTTAATTGTTTTGCTCTTTGATAATTCATTTACAATGTTTTTCAGATCCTGGCGATGGACCTATTGTCTTAGTTTTGGCCCCGACACGTGAACTTGCCGTCCAAATACAACAAGAAGCTACTAAATTTGGTGCGTCGTCAAGGATTAAGAGCACATGCATTTACGGTGGGGTTCCCAAGGGGCCTCAAGTGCGCGATCTTCAGAAAGGTATGTGGTGAAGTAAGTATTTCAAAGCCATGGCCTGTAATCAAGAACCTGTCTTCTTTTTTTTTCTTTTAACTTCATGGAGCTGCTTTTGTTTTGCTATGATTTTGTATTTGATGATGCTTCTGTTAATTTTTGGGGTTAGGCGTTGAAATTGTAATTGCCACTCCGGGAAGGTTAATTGATATGATCGAGTCAAATCATACTAACTTGCGAAGGGTCACATACCTGGTATTGGATGAAGCTGACAGAATGTTGGACATGGGGTTTGATCCCCAGATACGGAAAATTGTCTCTCAGGTACGGCTTGCATTCTTTGAAGTTACCTGTATTTATTATTATTTTTGGTGGACACTAGAGTAATTTTATTTGGTAGAAAGGTCATGACTTGGGAAAGATAATGTCTCATCTGAAGAAGTAAAACCGCAATATACTCAAAAAGATTGAACGACGTCAAACACAAGATAGGATGCTAATCCTATTCCTATAAGATTTTAGACAAAGTCCACTCTTTGAAAACAACCATTGGCTGATATTGAAAACCATGGAAATGAAGCACTTGAAACTTGAAAGAAATTATACTAAATCCTATAAAGCTGAAACAATCTGATTTTCTTAAAGTTCAGGATTGAGGTCAAAATACTGTGCACCAAGTTGATAGTAACTGGTGGTGTTCAGACAGAAGCACAAATTGTATTGAATCACGAGGCATTACTCTGTACCTCTTTCTGAATAGAAGAGCCTTATCGTTTAGATAAACTCATCACATAAGTTCATGACAATGAATCTAAGTTGAATTAGCAAAGGCATATTGTATGGCTTCAGATTAACATTTCTTTATTGTTCTGGTTATGTTAGGAACCCATTAATGGAATGGAATAGAAAGGACATTTGTATTAAGAAGATAGGAAAGATGAGAGAGAAAACTCTCCTCCAAAGGGCTCCCCCTTTTACAATAGAGTCACCACTCTATTCACTAAAGTTTACAATGCTTAATGATACCCTCTCTAACTCCATAACCTCCCTAATCTATTTATACAGGATAAATCCTAACTACCCCCATTAACTAATAACCTCCCTTACTAACTCCAAACTTAACAAACTCCCCTTTAGTCTTAAGTCCTAAAAGGTTATCTGATTATTGTTATTTATCGTTGTTATTTATGTAGATTCGGCCAGACCGACAAACTTTGTACTGGAGTGCTACTTGGCCAAAGGAGGTCGAACAATTGGCAAGGCAGTTCCTTTATAATCCATACAAAGTAAGATATATTCTTGTTGGGACTTGTTATGTTGTCCTTTTCAATATCATTTTTCTGTTGAAATGATGTGTTCTGGAATTTATAATATTATTCTTCCTTAAAACATGTTCCCTAGTAAACTTGTGCTGATTCACGTGGATTCACTTTAAAATATGTTCCCTGGTAAACTTGTGCTGATTCACGTGGATTTGTTCAAAACTCAGACAGAGTCACGAGTTTGATGCAAATTCTGCGACTCCACGGATACACTGAAATAAGCCTACGAAATGTTTCAGAGAAACTGTGTTTTCTCTCAAGGTGCAATGTTAATCTCCCAACACTATTCTTCCATGGATGAAATCATTTGCCTCTGGCTCTACGAAGCCCGTCATTTCCTGCACACTTTATTAACTTATGGCTTATGAGTTGGTTTTATATGTATGGTTATAACTTGTATTTTCATTCTTTTTTATGTAGTTGGGATGTAGAATATCTATATCTACTAATTTGATGGTAATATGTTATTCTTGTATGCGATGTTATGTTTTAAAATATTTTTATCAGGTAGAGTCGTGATTCTATAGACTCTTCATGAGTTTGCATAACTTCTCAAGTCTGACAATATTGGGTGTATGTTTATGTATGGCATTGTATTTGTTAGAATTGTGTCGTTATATTGAAACTGAATTGACATTATCTGTAACAATTGTGCAGGTGATTATAGGTTCCGAAGATTTAAAAGCTAACCATGCTATAAAGCAATACGTTGACATTGTTCCTGAGAAGCAAAAATATGATAAGTGGGATATGATCTACATTATTTTCAATCCCTAACTTGAATAACTTGTCGCATAGAACCGCCTAATAGAGTCATTTTATCTCAGATTGGTGAAGTTGTTGGAGGACATCATGGATGGAAGCCGAATATTGATATTCATGGACACTAAAAAGGGATGTGATCAGATTACTAGGCAGCTACGCATGGATGGTTGGCCTGCACTTTCAATTCATGGAGACAAAAGTCAAGCAGAAAGAGATTGGGTGCTTTCAGAGTTTAAATCTGGAAAGAGTCCTATAATGACTGCAACAGATGTTGCAGCTCGTGGTTTAGGTACAAAACCCTTGCTTAATTGTTTAAATGATATTTTTATTTGGTGTTGGAAATTGAAGTAGTTCTAGAACCATTTTTAACTGTAACATTTTATGTTCATTTACTCTTTCGTAAATGGGGGCATATTTATTGTGTGGACCAGGCAATGTTGGGCGATCTTACCATTGTAAATTTTCCTAGTTATGCAGACACACTAGCTCATATTGACAATTTTTTCTGATGAATGAAGTTTACCTTCTTAAGTTAGAATTTCCTTCTATTGCTGGTCAATCTCATGTATGTATTAGTCGGTTTCAACTATGTGGTGACTTAAATGGCTAATGGTTGTTATTGTGGCTGACGACTTAAAGTTCTATTTGTTAATTGTCATAGCTCAAAAGCATCGAATTCGGTCCTTTGGGCCTATCAATGTAATCTTTGTAATCCAAGTGCATAAGATTTTATTTTATTTTTTTTGCTTTAAAGTGTCTTTTTGGTTGGTTGCACTACTCATGAAGTGTCACTTTTTAACTTACACGAATATATGTGCTTGTGTATATTGATTTTGTTTTCTTTTTATTTGATTATTGCTGACAGATGTGAAGGATGTGAAGTACGTGATAAATTATGACTTCCCGGGATCACTAGAGGATTATGTTCACCGCATTGGAAGGACTGGGAGAGCTGGTGCAAAAGGAACTGCATACACATTCTTTACAGCAGCTAATGCCAGATTTGCAAAGGAGCTTATTAGCATACTTGAGGAAGCTGGACAGAGAGTGAGTTCTGAATTGGCAGCAATGGGGCGTGGCGCACCTCCTCCACCTTCAGGTTTGTTGATCAACTTTGGCTGGCATATACATTTGGTCTGTTCGCCTGTCCTCAAATTTTTTTGGTTGAAGGTTTATGATATGCGATAATTCTGCTTGAATGACATGAATCCAAACTCAAAGGCAGTCATTGTGTCTTTGGCATCTTGGTCTGGCTTTTTTAATAAAATTATAGTTTAGTGCCACTTACCAACGGGCAGATTCTAGAGGGAGTTTGCCAGAATAATTGGTGAGAGAATAGTTTGTAACCGGAAGGCGTGCCTGGCAAATGCTAGTTTGAGAAGGCTGGGGTGGGAGGCTTGTTCAATTTACACAAAATGCATCATTTGTAGAATTTTGTTTCTTATTTGCTATCCACTTTTACTTTATGAATGAATTGTTCTTTTTATGTTTTTGATGATCAATCAGGAGGCTTCCGAGACCGAGGCAAGAGTTTTGGCAGTGGTCGCCCGTGGAGCTAACTGATGGAACTCCTACAATTATGCCATTGATGTAGCCTGACACATTGTACTGTCCTACTCCCAAATTATTATTTGTAAGAAAGTGGTAGGAGTTTGGATTTCTTATTTGTTAGACTCCTTTTTACCCCCTTTATTTTGGTTGAAATGTCCATAGAACTTTGATAACCTTTGTATCTACAATCAAACAGTTGTTTTGTTTATACTCGACACGACAGTCCATACCACAGTAATTTGTTTTGCATGAGAACTTGGAAGGGTTAGGATCTCTATATTTATGAGAGATAAACACAAGTGGGAAATTAGTGAAACTAATTTTTTAAAATATTTTTGAAAGCGGATCTCACTAATTTCACATTTGTGTCTATAAATGAAGTCCTCCATCTCTTCTGAAAAATGAAGGGGATCTCTACTTGGCCTAGATGCATTTCATTCGATAATATAACCATCTTGTCTAAGATATTTTCCTTTTCTGAATGGCGTATACGGAAGAGGAAAAAAAAACTATGTTTTCTTTTCTCTAAAGCTATGTTTGTTGGTAATTTTCATAGTGGTTCAGATTAAATTTATTACTCTAAACTTAAAAATTTTCTCCCTATTTCTTTTTCTGTCGAGTATGATTAATATAATATCCTATGTTGATATAGTCTCGAGTCTTTTCTAAACTAAACAAATAATCGAATTTGGAACAAAGAACTAGATTAAACTAAACAAATAAAAAAGACAACAAACTTGACATAAATGCTTCCTCATGCTACTAACAGTGAAGTAGGCAAAATTTGAAACAAGGGAGTTTATAATCAATTTCATTATGTTTTGCATTTGCAAGCTGCTTTGAAAAGAAAAAAAAACATATTGGCATGGAAGAAGCCGACTCATAAATCAAATCATGATCGAATTTAAAGTTATCTTTTCCTTTCAAAATAAAAAGTGGTTTAAAGAATGAAAAAAAAAAATCCACTGATTTGTGAAATTTCGTATATACTTTATTGTATTACTCAGTATTTTTCGTTTCACTATTGACCACAAAGAGTCATAACATTTTAACTTTATTTAATTGGTACCAAACTTAATTTCCAGTCCTAGTAAAATACTAAGAAGTTTCAACAACCAAATAACCTGTCTTGGTGATCCAAACTTTTGCTCGAAAAATAGACTTGTGTTCGATTCGAACCAACGGCCTCATCGGCATCGCAATATTCGAATGAAGAAGACAATCTACATAGGTTGGAAGAAACCCCTAAAAGTTGGATTAAACTCAGTAGTGATGGTGCTTGCGAAGAAAGTGGAGAATATTCAGGCTGTGGTGGTCTTTTCCGCAACTCTCAAGGGAGATGGATAAATGCTACATTCAAAAGATTAGAGTGTGTGATGCACTTCATGCTGAAATGTGGGGGCATGTATCTTGGTTTGGAGATGATTTGACAAATGGTTTGGCAAGAGCACATTCCACAACTCATTGTTGAAAGTGATTCTAAAATCTTGATTGACATGGTTACAAAAAAAATGCAAGTTTAGTGACTCAGTTTCCAACGCATTTGAAAACTCCTAGCATTGGATTGGCGAGTCCAATTTCGTCATACTTGGAGGGATGGTAATAAATGTGCTGATTGGTTGGCTAATTTTACCTTTTCTCTAGACTCTTTTAATTATATCAGAAGGGAATTCGTACAATGAACTCCATAGACTTCTTTTTTATAACATCTCTGATGCTTCCATGCCTAAGAATGTTTGGCTAGTTTCTTAGTTTTCTGTTGAGCTTTTAGCCCTCTTTTGTAAAAAAAAAAATACTTAGAAGTTTATTGAAATATATCATTTTATTAGCATTACACACATATATTACTATACATGTATATATTAGATCGAAAATAACAGTTTACGAGATTATCTTTTTGGTAGATACATATTTACGAGATTTATTATCTTCTCACGAGAAAGTCGTGGATACAAAGTATGTTATACACTATTTTACTTATTTGGAAAATATTTCTTGAACTCGTTGATTTAATGTGTTTATTATTTATAATTGTGTCCAGTGATGTAAGTTCTAAAGCCGAATACCAAGTTTAAAAAAAAAACTGTGTCCAGTAACGAAATAAAAGTGGCTATTTTCTTCTAGTTCCTATGGTTATCATTGGGTCAAATAATATTTATCCATGAGTTCTTGACAAATTCATATTTTGATGATCGATTAAAGAACATACCGTTTGTATGTTCTTTCAAAAAAAAAATACCGTTTGTATGTTATCTACGTATTTATAACATCATAACATTTGTGAAGAATATCATTTGGTAATATATCAATTTTCAAAGGAACATAACATTTGATATACATCTATGGAGAATATATATTTTGAATATAGATCATGTTCACTACTGTTTTTACAGGCATTTTTTAAAATGTCAACATAAAAGAATTAAATGATAAAATCTATACTAAATATTAAAATAAAAGTGTAACAAACACAAATGTCCAATTTTTTCTTTATCATTTAAAAAATATAACAAACAAGATGAGTGTATCTACACTTACCTTTTTCATTATCCCAATTATATTCTTAAACAACAACTTTTTATATAATAAAGATGAAGTTTGCTACAATAGACTCACTCATTTTTACGAAGGTCTATAAAGAAAGAGAATGAGAGAACCTTCAGCTCTGTAAAAAAAATTAAAAAGAAAAGGCAAAAAATGACAATTACATTTGTGCCCTTCAGTTTTAGCTTTCCTAAAAAACAAAAACATGGGTCTTTTGGTCCAGGTGAAAAGGTGCTACTTGCTAAAATAGACCTTCATAAAAATGAGTGGGTCTATTATAGCAAACCCCAGTAAAGATTGTTGTTGGTATCATTAAAATCTATAATAAAGATTGTTGTTGGTATCGTTAAAAAAAAATAAGAATTTAGATTATATTTTTTGTTATATTGTTGGTTTCATTGAAATAAATAATCATTATTTCAAAAAAAATTGAAATAAATAATCATGGTTAGTTTAATTTGTTATAATTTGAAGCAAAAAACATTTATATTTTTACTTTTAATGAAAACTAAATTTTCATAAAAAAAAACATCGTTCACAATTTTTAAACATTAACGCAATAAAATGAGTTATTTTTTAGAGTTTCAAAGTGTTGAAACCATATATAAAAAAATTTATTGAGCTTTTTAACAAGTGACAAACCCTTAAAGCATTTGTTAGTATTTTTCTTTGAATAATACTAACAAGACACTATATAACATACATTTTTCAACTTAGAGACTAGAATCTAAAAAAAATAAATATGAGATCCACATGATTTAATGTGAGATGTGTTAATTTTAAACAATCAAATAGAGTGTGTTAAAAAAGTAAAGTGAGTAAGGTGTAATGTGAGAAATATTTTAATAAAGTCATGATTTGTTATGACGTGACTACACTGTCAATCTTTGTTAATTAATAATTGATATTATTCACTTTAGAGTGACCAAATTCAACAAAAAAGTGTGTGTTAAAAAGCATATTGGTAGCCTTTATTACATATTTTTATTTATTGTTTTATTATAGTGAAATTGCGAACAACAAGTGCAAGTATGATTAGGGCTATATCCATACAAATATGAATCCGGATACAAATATTTTGTTCAAATTGAAGGTATGATGACAAGTTTATAAAGTAAAAATACAATTCAGACCCTCATAACTTACTCCCAACTCAATTTAGTCTCTTACAAAATACAAAAAATTGTCATCAATTAAACTAATTTTTTTTAAAGAAGTCAATTAAATTAGATTTTTTTTAGGGAGTCAATTAAATTAGATATCCAGTCTAATTTAATAGTATGTAACAAAAAAAAGATATTCAGTCAGTCCATAAATAATGGCCAACTAACCCCACTGTCATCCCTTTACTAAAAGGGTAAAAGAACTTATGACCCAAACGACGCCGTATAACTAAAAAATCCACAATTGTACCAAAAGCTTTTATTGTCGTTTTCGTTTATATTGATTGACTCAGTTTCTCGTTCCATCGTACGCGACCCTCTTCTTCATCAAAATTCTCATAAAAGTTCGTTTTTTTCTTCATTCTCTTCAACCTATCAATTCCTAATTAGGTTTTTCTCTATAATATCAATCATTTTTTTTTCGTTTTACATGTTTTTGTTTTTTTTGGGATTTCACATGTTTTGTTTCGTAACGATGTATTGTTAGCTTACAAAAACCCATGAATTTCATGTTTTTGATTCTGTATAATTTAACATGTTTCATTGTAAAAATGCTAGCTTTTTATAATATGAATATTAATATGCTGCCTTTTATTTCCATCTAGCACAAACACTTCTAACGGAAGGCGTGTCCGTGTCAGGATTCAACACGACACTGACACGTGTAATTACTTTGAATTATGTTTTCATTTTTCAAATTATTATCGGCGTTTACATGTCGGTGTTTGTGTCGTGTGTGTGTGCTTCATATGTTAATTGTAATTGTTGTGATGGTGTTTGTGCTTACCCTTTTAGGTAAATTGAAATGGGATCAAGACACCGTGTTCATAGAGAGCCACCAATGAGTTCCCGAAGAGGGTATCCATCAGAAGGGCCTTATGCTCGCGGGCCACCACCAATGCCACGGCAGCATATTCCACCTCATCCGGCATTGTTAGAGGAAGAGCTTGAAGTGCAGCATGCTGAAATGAGGAGGTTGGTGGCAGATAACAGGAGGTTGATTGATGATCGGATGACGTTGCAGCGAGACCTTGCAGCTGCAAAGGAGGAGCTTCATCGTATGAATTTAGCGATTGGTGATATTCGTGCAGAACATGAGATGCGTTCGAGGGAGCTTGTTGATAAAAATATGAAATTGGAGTCTGATCTTAGGTCAACTGAGCCGTTGAAGAATGAAGTTATACAACTACGAGCTGAAGTTCAAAAACTTAGTAGTATCAAACAAGAACTTTCCGGGAAGGTTCAGACACTTACCAAGGATGTTGCTAGGTTACAGTCTGATAATCAACAAATTCCCTCGATGAGATCTGAGATTGATGGTTTGCACCAAGAACTGATGCGTGCTAGGTTTGTGGATTGATTGCTAAAAGGGTTTTCGTTTTCTATCTTTAAGCATCCTTTTGGTTGGTATTTCTGCATTTGTTTTCTTGAACTGATAATGTTGCATTCTTGTGTTATAGAACAATGGTGGATTATGAAAAGAAGGCAAACATGGAGTTCATGGAACAGAGGCAGTCAATGGAGAAAAACATGGTTTCCATGGCCCGAGAAGTTGAGAAACTTCGTGCTGAGCTTGCTAGCATGGATGGAAGACATTGGGGAGCTGGTATGACATGTTTTTTATATTGTCCTTTGCAGAATTTATCATCCTTCTGTCGTTAACTCCATATGTATTTAGTAGCATAGCAATACAATCTGTGACTTGTCAAAACAATTGTAATAGTCTGATCTAATGAAATGACATGAATAATAGTGAGTCATTTAATAAAAGACATGAAAAACGGTAAAAATGACATTTCTTCTATTATTTTGAAGACCCTTCATAATTGTCTGAAAGATGGTTGGGGGTGTCAGTAACCGTAATGACATAATACACAAAAGTGGCAGTTTTTTAGAATTTAAGGCAATTGGTAACTGAATTTAAAATAATATAATTTTTTTCCTATTCTTAATCACCTTAACTCCCACGCTTTCTCTAACTTGTCTATGTGATGATTTTGAGAACGGCAGAATTTTAGTATTCATCGAGGGAGTTCATTAGTGATAACAGGGCTTGTACTCATATCTTTCGATCTTTTGACTGGCAGTGTTGAGGGTGGTGGTATCCCACAAGGTGTATATGTAGGGATATGCCAAAAATGCAGATACTGCAGCATCCTATTATTAGTGTTAATTGGATACACATATAATATAGACACATAATGATGTTTGGTGTATCTGTGCTTCATTGACTGAACACTGAAATTATTAATTATATAGTTACTGAGATATTATTCTTGTTCTTTTACCCTTTTTTAATGTTTGTTTCATTCATGAAGGTTTGCCTTATGGAACAAATTTTGGTAGTCCAGAGGGGGGTTTCCCACCTCCATATGCAGATGGATATGGTGTTCACATGGTAAGTGTCTTCCTTAACACAATAATTTTAGACCTCGTATTCAATTTTCCAAGGTTTCATTTACTTTGCTTGTGCTTCTATTTAGGCTGCTGCAGAGAAAGGTCCTCTTTATGGGGTGGGTACTGCTTCTAGGAAAGCACATGAGAAGCCTCGCTCAAACCGTCGTTGAATCCAAGTGATTGATGTTGGTGACGAAGAAAGGCCTGCCATCCCTTTGGCTGTGTTAGCGGAGTAGCGGATTGATGTCCTGTGTATGCATGCCATTTTAATGGTGCTTTATTTGCTATTTTCAATTCTTAATATACTGTTAATTTTAAACTGGCATATGTAGGTTTTATTCGTGCTTTACTGTTTTTACCTGGAGAAAACATTGCTGCAGTATCTTTAAGTTTAAAACTTATTGTGTTGGAATTCTTCAATTTATCTATCTTCCATTGATAATATTTCATGTTTTATATAATTATTGTTGTGCTTTTGTTTAGTTATTATTTGTTTTGGGGTAAAATATGGTTTCTGTTGGTCATGGGTTGTAACTCAGCATTGCAGCCTTGAGGTTTTGTAGCTCCCATTTGTTGAATCATGTGAGCTGAAGTTCAGGATATGATGTGTTTACCAATATTAGAAGACTCAACACAGATTTTTCATTATTGGTGTTGCCGTTTGTGCTCTGGTTAAACAAGTGGTGTTGCCCAATGTGTTTTACGTCAAGGATTGAGAGTGTGATTTTGGAACTAGTCTTATCTCATATCTCTCATGTAGTGGATATTTGTAACTGTCGGAGAAGTCACCACCGGCGCAGGAATTTAAACTTTAAAGCTTAATTTATGGTGTTAAACTTTCTTGTTTTAGAGTATGTTTCTTTTAGGATAGAATGATAGATTGAAGTTTGCAACTATGTGTACAATTGGATAACAATCTCCCAGGAATGCTGGTGATGTTTGATTTTCTGTTTCAATTGGCAATATGTGGTCTTGCAACTGGTGAAGGAAGCTGCTTGCACACATTATTAGGAATCTAATTATGTGAGTGACTTATGTTACAAATGGTTATTTGGGGTGTATGGAAATTTAGAATGTCAATGTTCATTTCATGGGCATGAAGTTGCAAGCGCTCAATGATGAGTGGATTTTATGGAAGTGCTTGCTGTCATGGAAGTTTCCGTACTCACTTTTGGAGTCAACATATGTACCTGCAAAAGATATTTAAGATTGGGAATATTCAAGTATTATTTGCTCCGTATTTCTATGCAAAGTTTTTGGTGGTAAATTGTAACAACTAACAACTGATGTTTGCTGGCATGGAGGGTGGCTGGTGTGAGTGTGTATTACCTTTGATTGAAGTGGCATGACATTTGCATTGTAAGTTGTATCAATGCAGGGACTTGTATTTTCAAATTCAGTTAAGTTGGCATTCTATTATGTTGATTAGGGAAAACCACAAGTATGTTGCACATGGATAGAGTGATATGACTTTAGATTTACTGTCCTCCACTGTGTTGTCTTGTTGTTAAAAGCTTAAAATTGTTTGGTTAGACTCCGGATGCTGTAAATAGTATTTGCTATTAAAAGCTTAAAAACAATTTGGTTAGACTTCGGATGTTGTAATTGGTATTTGCTTTACTGAGATTGAAGTCGGTGGTAGGGATATAGGTCTTCTATTGCTTTTGCAAACTATTTATTTGAAATGGACCAGAAATTGCCCAATCTAAAGATAAGATTAGATGTTAAGAGTTATCCTACCGATCTGTATAACAATAGTATTTAAGGGGGTGGGGTGTTGTGAGTTTTGTACCCTTTTTAAGCTTCAAAGAGAGAAATAAAGAAAAAGCTGTCTGGACTCTGGTGGTATTGGTTTCATAAGACCATAAAGTTTCTCATTTTTTATAGTGGTTGAGGTGATGAAATATCATTGACCAAGGTCCTTTATGACTCAAGATTGTCCATATTTTCTCTGCGAAGTTTTTGGTGGTAAGTGGTAACTACTGCTGTTTGCTAGACGGTGGCTGTTGTTAGTGGGATGCATTTGTTTTGAACTGGCGTTATTGTTGACACATTGCATTCTAAGTTGTAGCAATGTTTAGGGAGTCATATTTATCCAATTGCAATAATACGACAATCTATTATATTTATGGATGGGGAAACCACAAGTATGGTGATGGTAGATGGGGTAATATGACTTTAGAAGTACTTTGCTCTTCTATGTTAGAAGGCCGGTGGCTGGGCCCGTGGAATATTTGAAGACCAGTTGCTGATCTGAATCTTATAGGTAAGTATTCTACTTCTCTTTTATGAATATAACCATGTGTAGAACTTGCTATTTACCTTGCTGATTACCATCATAAGATTTCGTAAGTTGTTAAATTAATTGTTGCACACCTGGAATAGGATACCCAATTAGAATTAGTCATCTTTACCGAAATAAGATACCAGGTTAGAATTAGTCATCTTTACCGAAATAAGATACCAGGTTAGAATTAGTCATCTTTAGATTTAGTTACTAGTGAAACAGGATTTTCAGCATAATGGTCAGGTTTATAAAATCTTAATTCAACTTGAGTAGTAATAGTATAACATTGTATCCTATTATGAATCTCAAGAATTAAGATCTTCTGGAGCTAAAATGATTTGACGGATACTTGGAGCTGGCTGAAGTTGTATGGTGGAATAACTTCCATATTTGTTGTGATTATTATAGGTCTCAGTTGTTACTGGGCTTCTAATACGAGGAAAGGAAAATTAAGTCATGATTTGTGTACGCAACAAAACTGGCCGCGAATCAAATCATCCCATATTGCTAATTGGTTCCAGAGTACAGGATCACTCAGTTAACTTTGATGCATTTGTAACTAAAGTTAAGTGTTTGCATCATATTATCCAGTGTTGGGATTCACTTATTGAAGAATTTGGAATCCAGTCTTGGGATTCACTTATTGAAGAATTTGGAGTTGTGGAAACTACCTTTTTGAAGGGCATTAAAATCTGGGGGCTTAGGGGCTAGTTTACTTAGGTTATGATCTTGTTATTAGTTATTTGTCGACTTGAACAGTCATGTTAAGAATTCGAATCAGTGGACTCTTGGAGTAAACTTGGTTATGGGATTATAGTGGAATAGATGAACCACCTTTTTGCCCAGTATGTGCAGGTCTTGGGGTAACTACACTAGTAACCTGCTTTCCAGCTAGATTGGAAATTGGAAATGGCAGTGTTCATTTTTTTAGCAAGTGTATAAGCAATTAATCTTGTGAATCTTTCAAGGTTATTAGTGGACTTCATGGGGTGGTGATTGCTAGATGTCTGGTACCCTACTTATCTAGCGTTCATCTTTTAAAGAAGATTTGTTCAGATGTCATATAATAGTCATTTTGTTTTGTTTTGATACTGATATCACTATGTAATTTAGCATTGAAAAATATGTTATTTCACTTGTCTTTATGATGCTACATGCATAGATATGTTTTCCGCTCTGCATATTCAAGTGATTTACCATTTATTTCTACCTAACTTTGTATCTATTATTATGGTTGCAGATGGAGAGCTGGAAATCATGTTTGGGACTGAAAAGTAAGGATAAATCCCCACACAACTTTTGACCATAATGCTGCGAGATTTTGCGGAAAACCGAGATGTTCTTCATTAGTTGAAAATGCAAAACCGGGTGAAATGTATTATGGGCTGAGGGCAAGTAGGGCACAGGGATGTATTTTACCCTGTGATGGATCAAGATAACACAGATTAGCATGCCTTTGTTGTGTTTTGATGTTTTCGCCGTGAGATTGGAAATGAAAGCTTTAAAAGGTATGGTGGAATGTTTTGAACATGAACATAAAAATCTTTAAGGAGGGATACATCACTAAGATATATTGAGTTTTTGTTAGTACATGCAGACTACGCAGAACTCAGAACTCAGGATTGTCGTGTTTTGTTCAATTGGGTTGTCCTCCTTGGTGCCTTACCATATGCTTTCAGCTTGGTTGATGAAAGAGTTATCAGCAGGGTGGTTTAGTATTTTTATGCTGCTGATTTAATTATGCTTGGTCATGCTTCTTCTGGTTTCCAAATTTAAGATTGTCACCCCCTCCCTCTTTTAGTTGGGATTGTGCATATTTGAGTAGATACCCGTAATTTATTACAAAGTGTAGGAAACTTACCTACTGGTAGGGGCCATTTGGATGTGAGAGTAGGAAGAATAAGTCTTAACCATTTAATCATGCATATAATTGATGAAACTTGCAAGTTCTTAAATTGTAGTTGGTGGAGTAGTTAAATGAAGTAAAATTTAAGCCACTATTGCATAGTATGTGTATGCATGAGGTCCTAGGTTGATACCTTGTTGCCTCCATTGTACACTAAAAAAATAAAGTAAAATTCAACAATTAATGGTATGTTGGTGGGAAAAAAATGTAATGAATGTTGCATTGTTATTTTTATGTGACAATTATATTGAGACAAATGTAACAGTTTTTTAACCATATATATTACTGATGCATCAATTGAAACTATTCTTTCAATTGCATTTTTTTTTCCATTTGGATACTTGAACTAGAGACTGTTTAAAGAATTAGATTTTAGTTTCATTTAAACCAACATAAAAATAGTGGTTGCAATAGTTGACAACTAGGTATAGACAATGACTTAAGAAATTATATCACGTTATCCACGCATTGATATTGTATACAATGATTTATTCCGTTTATCGTTTTATACTTTTTTTTCTCAATCATTCTAGGTTGGGCTCCCTCTCAAAAAGTCAATACACTGTTAACATTATTTATTTAATTCTTTCTTTGGTGAAAGATCAATGAATTATTTGATTTTTACAAACTATTTTTTTTACTTTATTTTATCAGTTTTTTTTAAGGATCGATCATTTTTTAAAGGGGTGTTAATTAATCATCTTTGGTGGAAGATCAAATCATATTTAGAAGGATCCTTCACTAGTTGTCTGAATGTGTTTGTTTGCCCTATTACATAGACATACAAGATTCTAAACCAAGTTATTACCATCACTACCCACACAATGACACAAGCATTGCACTGGAGAAACTCAAATTCCATCAATATTAAAATAAAAATATGAAATAATTTTATAAAATTCTCGTGTATACATTAAAAATTCAAATTCTATTACACACCTAAGGGAGTGTGAACAATTCTTTTTGGTTAAAACTTTTTCTTTGCCTATCAAATTTACATGAGTTCTATCTTGTCAGCTTGTTGATAAATAACAACAGTACATTGTTAAAAGAATGGTCGGTAATTTTGTGTGCACATATTTCAACTCCATAATTTTCATGGCTAGGTGGTAATGACAGAGGGTAATAATTTTGATCTTGTTCCTTTTACTAGAGCTCTTGTATCAGGAAAATGATCCTCACCATTAGTTAAATTCTCCACAGAACCATCTTGTGTTACTATCATAGGGTAAGTTACTAGGTGGACACCCTCCATGTCCACAATTTCTTCACTACTATAGATTTTCCACATTTTATCTCCTATTGAGCACATTCTCTGCACACATTCTAAACTTTCTGGCTCTAAAAACAACTTCTCAGCTCTACCAGTGTGTTCATACCACATTGACATTCTGTATTCATGAATGTCACCTTTGCTTATGGGATAACCAACGCCGTCTTGATGAGACTGGTAGCCTCCAATCGCAATTTCTGTGTCCCTTTGCCCGTCCATCGATCTTTGGTTTACATTTGCTGATCCTATTAGTATATATAGGTCATCCACTGGTGCAAGGAACAAAAACAAAACACATTTTAGTTAAACCAAGATAATGAATGGTGTTTTCTCTTCTTTCTAAAATGAGTTATAGCAATAAATATATTGTAAAAAAATCACTCCTATTAAGTTTTTGTATTGGAAAGGTTGAATAGCTAAAAATAACATACATGATGACATTAGTTAGTTGTTGAACATATATGGCTTGATCACAGTTTTGGTCTTCTTATTTTCTCGGCTCACGGTATTGATCCCCCTTTTTTAAAATCCAATTATTTGGTCCCCTACTCGTATTTTTGGATCTAAGAGTGAAGACGTGACAATTTTTTTATTGACGTGGCATAGAAGCCTATGTATTTATAAATTCACCTGGATGATTCTACATCAGCAGGTTTTATGACACGTCAATTGAAAACTTGCCACGTCACTACTTTTGTGTCCAAAAGTCTACAAATTCCGTGAGCGGGTGAAAATATGATGACAAAAACTGCAATTAAACCTACATATATTTATGGTTTAATCATACCTATCATGAGCTTGGAGTGAACATAAACCATGAATCTTCTATTTTTCTGTGCACTCCAGTATTGAGTATCAGGAAGAGGAGAATGTGGAGGATGATATTCCTCATTTTCCTTCTTTTCTCTATTTGCAAGGCAAAAGAAATTTAAGTAATCTCTTGGATGTCCTGGCTCACCACTTTCTATGATTGCTTCTCCAATCAACTTATACATCATTGTCATTGTTTCTCTTGTCCAATGCAGTATATCTTGAACTGGTTCACTTTCAGGCACTCCTTCTGGCCACATTGGTATGACTATATACACTGCAAACCTTTCTCTTGCTTTAATCTTGTTGACCACCTTGAGTGCAATCTCAATTGGAATCAAATTTGTGCAGCCACTGTTCTTATCTTTCTGCCACAAATGGCACCCTCCAATGAAATATTGGTTTTCAATGTACACAAACCTATCGGCACGCCTTATTGCTTCGACGTAAGCTTCATGGATGCTACTCTCAACTGTTAGCTTTCTAAACAGTTGGCTAGCCGAGACATGGTCGATCGACCGATATACTTGCACTTTCCAATTCCTTTCCATAGAAGTGCTTGTTGAGGAAATAGGAATGAGATTTTCTAAGGTGTTTGCAGGGACTAGAAGAGAAGAATCACATTGCTTTGTCCATCTTTGTTCAAAATTGGTTAAAACATCCCAAGCTGCCTCGCCGGTAACACAAGCATGTGCATCATGCCAAGGCTCTCTTGGACCTCCTTTGTTGAGGCTAGCTCCTGCAATGTTTGTCTGGTAGAAATCATGGTAATGTGATTCCTGAGTAAGTGTCTCGAACAAAGAATGTTTCTCAGTATCATATCGACCGTCACACAAATCTAAACCACCCAAAAAGCTCATAATTTCTCTGTCATTGACAGAGTTAGGAGCTTTGGTATCCACAGTTATGGTTTTTTGATGATGAGCAAAGATTGTAGGGAATTTGTCATGTAATCTAGGACACCTTCTGCATACTACTTTTGTGTGTTTAAAGTAAGCAAAAGCTTCCTCATCATGTGTGTTCATCACACCTTTGTTCTTGATAAATGGAAATGATGTTTCATCATCCCAAATCATAACCCTTATAGCCACTCCTTCTTCTGCTTTCTTCTTTAATAGCTCACCCAACGTTATTTCTCTGGCATGTGGGATTTCTGTTTGAGGATCTCTAACCTGCACACCAACACAAGGATCATATTAAGGACCCCTCATGGTCTAGTTCAAGAAAATCGAGCCTGGCTGAATCGTTAATGATTTGTTCCATAGAAAATCAAAACCTAACCAAAAATAACTTCATAGAAAATCAAATTGTATTTTTTTCAACCGAACTGTATCAAGTTGTTATTCTTTACTGATACCTAGGTCTATTGAAAAAAACAAAACCGAACCAAATCAAATACTGGATAGTTTAAAAACCGAAAATCAAGCTGTTCAACTAGTCCAAACTGTGACAAATAGTTCACAAACTGAACAGGATCAATCCGAACTAGTTCAGTTAAGTTCGTGAACTGACACTCGCAGTTCGGTTCTATTTTGTGCAGTTCTATTTTAGCCTCTCAAAAATGTATATCAATATAAAATGTAGAGCATGAAATGAGATTATATATGTACCAGGACCATCTTCGGATTGAAAGACCAGCCTGCAATATATACTAAATATTTTGCACCCTCAATAGCTTTATAAACATCCTCCCATAACTTTCTAGGAACTCCACAATTATCAAAAGGAGGTTGGAAAGTAGGTGAATGATGAGCATCATGATAGAGCTTAACATGACAATTAGACCTTTGTGGAAATGTAGCATCCCTTAGCCCTTGAAACTCTTCACTACTTAGTAGTTTTGTCCAAATTGGTTCCAAATTTGCTGGCTTGAACCATAATATAAATCTTAATTTTAGTTCTTGATTTGGTTTACCATTTTCCATTAGGAGAGGGAAGGATCCATTGATCAAACTGTCTTCCTTCAACTGTTGTGCCTTGATGTGGAATTTTCCTAATATGGTACATTTTGTTTTCAGTGTAATAGTGATGGTTGAATCAGCTAGATGAGCACACTGAATCTGAAATGTTTGGTTCCAAACACGTTCACTTTCTTGTGTTGTTTTTGCCACTTTCTTGTTGTCTATCTTGATTGTCACATAAGCAGGCTTTCCATTTACAAATAAACACTGAAAACAGAAAATTTGATACACATTTTATGATTTTACAAACAAAAAAAAAAAAAGC
>Ga0228711_1002115_pt1 | contig 30199 bp, 25 predicted proteins | sample MedpolnodulmetaG_2_FD_177996 | JGI IMG/M metagenome (GOLD analysis project Ga0228711, IMG submission 177996) | Root nodule microbial communities from Medicago polymorpha collected in Santa Monica, California, United States - brown nodules | ecosystem: Host-associated > Plants > Roots > Nodule... | reverse complement strand
TGTTAACAAAAATAGGAGATTATGTGTGATGTTTGAGAACATTTCAAAAAAAATAGGAGATTAGGTGTGATTTTGTAGAGAAGGAAAAAATAGGGTTAATAATTAAACAGGGGTATTAGAGTAAAATTAACCATTATGGTTAGGTTAAAATTAGGGCAAACATTTGCTTCCGGGTTAACTTTATTAAATAAGAGATAAGGCAGATTTGTTTTATTCAACAAAATAGGAGATTATGTGTGATTTTGTTGAGAAGGAAAAATTAGGGTTAATAATTAAACAGGGGTATTAGAGTAAAATTAACCATTAGGGTTAGGTTAAAATTAGGGCAACATTTGCTTCCGATTAACTTTAATAAATAATTTACTCGTTCTCATAACTCGGACGCTCCAACATCTCCTTTGATATTGCGCTTGCTGTATCCATGGCAACTGTTTCCCCATACGTCCTTTTCGGAATTCGTATTGTTGTTGCCGGAGACGAAGGAACCGGCAAGTCCAGTCTAATTGCTACTTTCGCTGCCGGAAACCCTGTCAAGGATGTGCTGGCGGTACTGACTCCCACTATCCTGCCTAAAAATATGTCTCCCGATGGCGTCCCTTTCACAATCATCGACACCTCTTCTCGGTATCAAAACATCTGTGTTTTATGTCTAGGTTTTTATCAAAATATGAGTAGTTTGTACCAAAATTGCATTAAGTGTGTTGCTTGAGGATCAAGAAACTTTTTATAATCTATTTGTATTGATATTTCTGTTGTTTCTGTAGTCCTGAGGACAGTTTTAAAGTTGAAGAAGAACTATTAGCAGCTGATGCAATTGTTCTCACATATGCATGTGATCGGCAAGAGACACTTGAAAGACTGAAATCATTTTGGCTCCCGCGTCTTTGTGATTTAGAGGTTCTGTTCTCTCCTCTTTTTTCCATCTACACTGCATTTGTGTTGAGAGAATGTTTGCATGACATAGTTATATGAACTTAATGAACAGGTAAACGTTCCTGTTATAGTTGCTGCTTGTAAGCTACAACATGAAAATCAGAAGGCAAGCATAGAAGAGGCGATGCAACCTGTAATACAAAAGTTCCCAGAGATTGAAATTAGCACTGGGTGTTCAGCATCTATGAAACTGAAGGTATCTTTCATTCATATTATTTCAATTTGATTCCTCATTGTTTTCAAATATATCTCGATTTATTTCATACTATATTAATTTAGTTTTCTTGTTCAAGGTTCTTGATGTTTTCAGCTTTGCCCAAAAGTCGGTTCTTTATCCGCTGGAGCCTTTATATTTTCGAGATTCTAAGATTCTCAAACCTCGATTTGCCCGGGCTTTAAAACGGAGTTTCATCCTAAGGACCGTAACAGAGATGGCTCCCTTAATAATGCCGAATTGAATGATTTTCAGGTTTTACTTCTTCCTTCTCATATTAAACATAGCTTGATTATAAACTTATGTCATTGCAGGTTAACTTGCATTTGGTTTGTGAAACATCTAACGAAGTTATCTACAGGCTAAATATTTCATAGGTCCGCTGCCACAATCTGGAATTGAGCTTCTAGTGAAGTATTTAAGGAAAAAATATCCTGAAGGTGTTGATGAACGTGGACTTACTTCAGGTGGATTTCAATCTTTACATGCCGATTTCAAAAAAATATGGCACCGTGAGGTGCCGTGGGCAATGCTAAGAAAGTTTGGGTATAATGATGATGTCGAACTTGCTGATCATCTAATTCCGCCTCTGACACATGCTCCCGATCAGGTGTTTTTTTATACGAATCGTAGCCTTGTGTATATTGTGTTCTTATTTAGATATTAAACTTGTTTGAGATCAGTTTTTTGACAACATGGGACTTTTATTTTACTCTAATCAAGATTGGATTTAATGTGTACAGAGTGTCGAACTGACAAATGAAGCTTTAGCTTTCTTGAAGAAAGTATTTGCTGCATTTGATGTTGATTGTGTAGGTCATTCGCTCACACGATCTTGAATTTTTCACTCTTTTGTGCTTCTCATTATTGATTTTCAGACTTTTTCCAGCTTTATTGTGATATACAAGTTAAAATTTCATTGTATGTTTTCATTCCTCCAGAATGGGATTTTGCAACCTGAAGAACTTGCAGAATTGTTTTCTACTGCCCCGGAAAGGTAGATTGCTTTCTCACATTTTTTACTGCACTTTTTGTTTACTTTATTATCCTCCATTTTATGGTGAATATTAGTTTGAATTCTTAATTTGGTAGTGGGCACTTTGATGTGGAATATTTCCTATGTTGTGTAATTTTTCAAAAATACACATGCTAAAGGATTTGGTATTTACTTTTAACTTTGCTTCTTCAATGTTTTTAGAAGGTCTAACAATGGATTTTTTTTCACATGTATGCCTTTCCTGAATCTGAATGTCTGGCATGTTAATATTTTATGATTTTTGATTTCAGTCCCTGGACCGGAACTCCGTACAAGGATGCTGCAGATGAGAATGCAATTACAGGACTATCACTTGATGCATTTTTGTCAAAGGTGCTCAAGTCTTTTACCTTGGTCTCTATTCCCTCTTTGTTGAATTTTACTGAACAATGTTTGGGGGAGAGTGATGGCCTTCTCGAGGGTTTTATCATTCCCTTAATTTGAGAAGTGTTTTATGAATAAAAAACTGCCTCAATTTTATATCATGTGTAACTTATTTGTGTATCTTTTAAGTGTACTTGACATTTTATCTGCATTATTACAATGGATTAACATTAGTTCTCAAACACATGCTTTATGTTCTATGTACAGTGGGCACTCATGACACTTATAGACCCAACTTTTAGTGTGAAGAATCTGCTTTATATTGGTTACACTGGTGATCCATCATCTGCAATCCGCGTGACTCGGAGGCAAAGTTTAGATCGCAAATTGCAACACTCGGAACGAGATGTAATTCAGTGTTTTGTTATTGAGGAAAATCTACATTGTTGAAATCTTTTATTAGATGGTATTTTCATTATACGTTACCTCTAAGCTTTCTGGTACAGCGGCACTACAATTTCAATTATTAAGGATGCTATCTTATTGTTGTTGAATTCATATTGCAGGCCATATTCTGAAATTTACAATCCAACCAACGAGGATCGTTATGCTGTGAATGTGGTTGATGATTCTATGGTAAATGATACATGATTTGCAATTGACCCGTGTCTTCATTTGATATATTCATTTTTTAATATCTTGCATTTCTTTCTTCATATTTATGTTTTATCGTTTTGTTTGCAGGGAAAGAAGAAATATCTTGTGCTGAGAGAGATTCCTGAAGATGGAGTTAAAAAGCTTCTGGCGAATAAGGAGTCTTTGGCCTCTTGTGACATTGCAATTATTGTTCATGACAGGTGAATGATGATATTTAAGTGTTTATTATGCCATAGAAATTATGGACTACCTTTGTTACATAGGGATTTTGTTAAATACTTGGATTGTATATTTGTTTTTGTTAGAAATGGTTTTATGTTCCCCAAATGACCCAAAATGAGACAAAAAAGCATAAAACAAAATATTTTCTTCAAGAGAACACCTACCATCCATCTACTTTTCTTTATTTTTGTTACAATTCTAATATTTGAATCAGTATAAGGGTATGTTTTACCATTAAATTACGTGCTGGTGTTTATACTTATAGGACTGGAAGAAATTACAACTTGTTTCATTGGATTCAAGAGTTGATTAATTTTGTGTAGTCTGTTTGGGTAATTTAGCTCATAGGCAACATGTCAACATCTTTATACAAAAGCACTTCAAAAAAATCTGTTGTGCACTGAATAAGATATACAAGTCACTGTGAGTTTGCATGGTATTCAAGTTTACAAACACTTCAACCTCATCTATGAGCTTCCAAGTTATATGTAATTTCATGTTTGTTTAGTATCGATTGTGTATAACTCATACTAGTACATGGGATGGGAGAATATTGGTTGTATTTATCTTACTAAATATTCATTGCAGGTCTGATGAGTCCTCATGGAGGGCATCATCTAAACTTCTCGCAGAAATTGCTGGTCATGGAGAAGATTCTGGCTTTGAGGTGCCTTGCCTTATAGTTGCTGCTAAAGATGACCAGGTTTCATTTACAATGGCTGCACAAGAATCTACTAGGGTAATTTTCATTAACTTATTAAATAATTGAGCGTTCATATTGCTGTAGATAATTGTTGGATGGTTAAATAAATATATATTTAATGTGGTGAATGACACATCTTGTTATGAGAAGAAAGCCAGTTTAATTGTCATTGTTTCACTTTTTTATATATAGTGATGTAGTAGACTCTTGTCATTTTCTTGCACACCTTTTACTGGTCTTTTATTTAGTCATCTTTGAATGGAAAAATTTAGAGATTGTGGAGTTGGGTTTTTCGCTCCTTTTCTATTACCATTGCACTAGAATCTAGATAGTAGATAATGTACATCCTGATGTTCGGCATAGCTGAGTGTTTTAACAGATTAACGGGAAAAAATATTGTAAAAAGCATTGTTTTCTGTTGTCTTCGTTAACATATATAATCGTAACATATGTGGGTGATGCTTAGAATTTTCTAGCAACTGCATTAATGCTTCTGACGTGCCAATACATATTGCAGGTTAGTCGAGACATGGGAGTACAGGCTCCTATTCCAATCAGTCTGTTGTTAGGTAATCTCAACGATCTATTCCTTCGAATTGTAACTGCTGCTACTCAGCACCCTCATTTAAGCATTCCTGAAACTGATGTCGGAAAAAGCCGCAAGTTGCACACGAGGCTCATGAACAATACTGTTTGGCTTGTTTCAGGTATATAGGTGTTTGACTGTGATTTATTCTGCATTATGTATTTTTAAATATTCAGTATACTGCTTGAAAGAGAATTATAATTGGCTTATTTAGGCTTTGATTTGGCAAACAAGTTGACATGTTATTTTATACGTTTGCTATATTTGTTTTGATATTTAATGATTTATTAATTCATAATATTGCAGTTGGAGCTGCAATGGCGATCGTTGGAGTGACTCTATTTTCTGCAGGGAAAAATTCGCAGGTTTTGTGAATGAGTAGAGGGTGAAGTATTGTACAGTACTTAATTAATGCACACTGTGTTATAAAAGAATGACCATCATTAATATGTGTGCTATGAAGCTTATAGTTATATAGTCTATATTATATTAGTTAGCCTTTTTTAATCCAGGAAACCCCATCTTTCATATTTCTGTTCAATTCTTATTTACATTTTATTATCTTAATTGAAAATAATAATATCTAAAATAATTCGACCAGTTATAAATTAAATATTTAAAAGTGCACGCAATCATTAAAAAAAATCACATTTTATAACAACTAGATAGTCAAATATTTATAAATCAGTATTTTAAATATTCAAAACAAAACAGAATTGAGAAAGATACTGTATTTCAATGCACAAGAGTGAGGGTGGGTTGGGTTTTAAAATCCTTGGTGCTTTTAATTATGCTATGCTTGCTAAACAAACCTTGATCACTAGATTATTTAGAGCTAAATATTTTCCTAAGTGTGGTTTGCTTGAGTCAAGAGTTGGTCACAGTCCGAGCTATCCGTGTGGCGAAGCATTTGGAGCGTGAGATTTGTTAGAGGAGGGTAGAAATGGAACATTGGCTCTAGAGAGAACATCTCAGTTTGGAATCAAAATTGGTTACATGGCGGTACTGCTTTGGCTATTCCATGGCATTTGAATCCGATGGTAGAAGATTTCAAGGTGGCAAGTCTGTTTAGGCTATGATAGAAAGGAATAAAATGTTGATTTAGTGCAACCTCTGTTGGAAATGCTGAAGCTTTAAAATTTCTGCAAACTCCCCTCCTTGATTTGGTTCAAGAAGATAAAGTTATTTGGAGATTTGAGAAAGATGGTAAGTATTCGTTAGAAGTGCTAATCGTTTTTGTGTGAATGAGGCCAGTGATACGGAGCACCTTCGTGTTAATGGTCATTAGCATTTAATTTGGCATGCTAAAATTCCGCCAAAAGTGAAAAATTTCCTGTGGTGTATTTGTCGCAATGTATTATGCTGGCAAAATGTTGGTTTGTGGCCTGCTATACAAAGTCAATTAATTTATTGCATGGCTGTAGCAGGAAATGTCTTTGCCATTATGCAGGTTTCGCAACCCGAGCAGCAGGCCAAACTGTCACGATATGGAGGAATGCACAACACCGCGGAACCAGCCTGTGATTTGTGTCTGTGGCTGTAATTTGCTGACAGATTAGAGGAATGCACAACAGTTGCGTGTTTCACGTACAATCAGCTGTAAAATCAGCCCACTATTACATTGTCAAACCCGATTGTGGGTCTATACAAATGTAATGTTGATTCCTCGATTTCAAGGTCACACAACAATGTGGGCATTGGTGTTTGTAACTGGGATGATCACGGTCGTTTTGTTCTTGCTAAGACAAAGTGGTACTCACATATTCTCGAAGTGGATACGGGTGAAGCTTTAGGATTTTTAACTGATCTAAATTGGGTTTACCATTCACAACTTAACAAAATGGATTTTGAGCTTGATTCCAAGCCTGTGGTGGGTCTCATCTTTAACTTTATATAGTTTTCATCTTTTTATTGATATCCCAACATTTATTCAAGAAATAATTTGCATTGTTTTTTACCACAAAAAAAAAGTGTATAATGGAAAGAATAGAAATAGGAAACAATATTATCAAGAAGAAATTTTATTGTACACCAATCAATGAAATAATTAACAAAATTCCAATACGCAGTTTTTTACATTACAAATAAAATAAAAAACGTAAACGTGCAAATTCTGAAAAACAAAGCCTAAAACTGCATTTCCCAAATGGTATATAATAAGAAGTTTTGATCACTTGTTGAAATTTTTCAGCGTATCTTTATTCACTCTCCGATTTAACAACCTTTTTGAGCTTGTTGGTGGGTAATTATCCATAATCTCTATTTTTAGATAGGCTGAAATTTATTATTCAAACATAGAAAAAATTGATATTTAGGGGGACATACATCAAACACAGGAACAAACAAAAAAGAAAAAGGACCTCAAAAAAAAATTGAAATTACGTAGTATTATGAGGATACCTCTCTAGAGGGGTAGTATTAACAACTGTTTCATTCTTTCTTTTTTGAATTTGAGATAACTTCAATAAACTTTACAACAGTTGAGTTCTAGACTGATAATAAGAAGGGGTTTGAGTTCTGGTTGTTCTGTGTTAGCCAAACTATCATTCTCACCATGAATATATTTACTTACCATAAGTTTAAAGTTTACAAGAGGAAAAACTATGACTATGTGAACAAAAAGATGACATATTCTCATATTAGAAAATCATAGCATTTTCTTTCAACCCAAATTCGATTTCTAATTTTGGCAAGACAAATCAATATCTATTGAAACTCTAGCAAAATGACCAAAAGAATCAGTAATTGTAATGGCAAAGAGAATCTTTTGATGCAAACTCAAAAAATGAACCCAACATTGAACCTTTGCTTGCTTATAATTATTAGAATTGAAATACGGAGAACAAACAATTTGAGGAATTCAGGTTTAAGAATTCATGAAGCTACCACACGAACTAGAACTTTATAGCTTTAATTATGGCCAAACTGATGATGCAAGAAAATTGCTTTGCTGATAGTATCTAGCTTTGATTAAACGGAACACATAGCTTTCTAGGTTTGTCTGAAAGTTCCAACCTTGTTAATACGGTAGAAAAAAAATTAGCTGCTCTGTATGTAGAGAAAAAAAATTAGTTCCAGTTCCTTTACATACATGACATCCCAAGGTACGCCAAGTATGTAGAAAACAAAACACTTGCCAATAATTTGAAACTAAAAATAGTTTATAGAATTTCGTTGACTTTACTGGATCTGTTAGCTGCTCTGTGCACGAACAAATAGATTCCTTAACAAAAAAATAAAATGTGATTTGCATATTTGTAAATTCACAACCCACGAGCATGCCTGAACTTAGGCTTGCCTTGATTCAAGCCAAAAAGATTCACGTAATTGAACTTGGCTCCACCAAAGGGGGGTAAATGGAAGTGCATAACCAAAACTGTTGATTGAACATTCAAGATCAAAATAACGACGGAAATATCTACAGGCACAACTAAAACAATAGTTATCGAAACCTACTCCCATGTAACTACAATCAACCTGCACGGAACTCAAGAAATTCATCTTTTTAAGGTCCAATACTTTCATTCATCTCATACCAATGAGGTTTAAATTTAATGAATATGAGACAAGGTAGGAATGTATATTGATACAAGAAATCCAGGTAAATCATCTACCAAATATTGTTTCATGCACACCTGCTATGTTGGTGATCTTTACAGGTGTTAAGAAATCTACTAAATGTTGAGATACAAACTTTTAAAGGAATCCCCTCACCCTTTCCACTTCCTTCTCTAGAGGGAGATCCGTAAACTCCAGAGTTGAATCAGAATGACAAGCGGATTATTGCTCGAGAGAGAGAGAGAGGAGTGATTCCTTCTCTATACAATCTCCGAAGCCCAAGCTTTGCCGATTTCAGTTTGGAACTTCCCTGTAAAACATCAAATTTCCCTCCAATAAGTACTTCCATTAATCAAATTATACAATTATTTTTAACAATGTTCTTGAATATTATTTCTAGAACCCTTTCATCAACAGACTCAAATCATCTGGCACTTCTCTTTGATCAATCATCATCAGGTTTATGATTTTTTTTATCTTCTTTTATGTACATGTGCTCTTCCACTGCCCTATCATATTTATAATTATAACCTTTCTTGTTTCATGAGTGAGTGCCAATAGGAGAATGGATCCTCTCCATTACTAAAATTTGAGTGTATAAAAAAGGCAAACAAATATCACACTATCATGTTTATACTCCCAAATGACCGGTGTGCTTTATTTATTTTTTTACTTTGGCAACAAATGACCGTTCATCTTCTAATGTCCTACACTCCTACTCATTTCTAACCCCCTCATCATGTCTTCAGTGGTCAACTATTAACCAGCTGAACAAAATATGTCAAATGACATTCCAACTCACGATAGGAACCAGGTACTACCTAAGGCATAATTAACCAGTGATCTCCCACAGAAAGATTCCAGCCGGATAAGAAAAAAACGTAGAATTGGAGTGACTTTTTTTATAACACTATCATATTTAGCCTAGGATCCACTTCTCAGCTTCAGATTATAAACAATTTAATCAAACTTTCAAGTGTAGACTTTCATTATCAACTATAACTCGGTTTTACCAGGCTCCTATTATGTGATAGTTAATTATGTTACAGTAGTATTATACTTGCCTCATAGGTATCTAGTGTATACCTAACCAATCAAGAAATATTCAAACAAAGAATTGATGCACTATGGAGGATAAACTGCAGCAATAACCATTGACTAAATTAACAGCTGATAAGCACAAAAAACAAGAACATGTATGTGTATGATAAGCAAAAAAGTTGTTGAAATCTTAACCACTGGTTTTTCATAATGAGTATAAGTCAACAATTTATCTTTTGAAGTAGTTAGATCATTGAAGAAGTGTAAGTTATCACAAGAATAAAAGACGGTGCGGAAAATCATACCAGCAGTTGAACGGAAAATATCATCCAAATCCTTCCCCTGCTCTGCACAAAGCCATAAGAGAACAAATTTCAGAACATAAAGATCTATACAAAATAAATATCGCGTAGAAATAAATTTATGAACGAAGATGGCAATCACCAACATACCCCTCCGTTCCATTCTTTGTACTCTTTTCAATCTCAATTATAAACAAAAAAGAACTCGTTTGGTAAATTAAAAACAAACAAATCTCAAGTAATTTCACATTATCTAATCATGTTATTTCTACAACAATTCAAGTAATATAGATTTTATTTCCCGGTATCCCTTTTATTACTATGGAACAAGTTCCCAAGAAGGGTTGCTTGAAGAATAATATTACTTCATTTGTTTATTTATTACATTAAAAATTAAAAATGTATTATAATTAAATAAAATTCTTAATTAATATGAAATTAGGTATTTTTGCGTAGAACCAGACCAGGGGGAGTATCATACAAATATAAATCGTTAAACTATGTATACATCATGCACCAGAATTCAAAACATTGATAAATGTATTCTACTTGGGTTTTGTCAATGGTTGGATGGAAGCAAATGGAAATTGGAAGGCAAAGCAATTCTATTAAATGGCATAACATGACAACAAACTACCTCAAAAACAGTTCGAAAACACGAGTGAAATACATGAATGTACAACTAAATTCAGAGCTGTTAATCATCATCATCACTACTGTCATATGATCCATGAATGACGGTAGCCTATAGATAACAAACAAGGAAACTTGAAGATGTAAATCTTAGTTATAACTGCCAGAACTATAAAATGTACTAAGTTCAATATTATTTGCATAAGTTTCTTACTAAAATATACATTAATCTTGAAGATCATTAGTGTTCAAAGATTGACAAACAATTCAAATGGTTTGATAAGGCCTGTATACTATGGTAATAAAGTGAAAAGATGTAAGAAAAGATAAAATTCAAGAATCCACTCACCATCTTCATTGTCCAGGGCTTGAAGTATCATTTCTACCTGCATGGATCAAAAATTATTATAGAACCAGAGTAATAGCATTTTACATGGAAAATATTCAAGGTACTTTAGCTCCAGACCAAATTGTGGCATTATCATTATTTGCTTGCATGTACCAATACAACGGCCCTTGATAGGACACACTGTCCCCCTTCATCTCATCTCCCTAGGCCCGCCAGTTGAAATAAATCCCTTAGAACATGTTTGAAAGGAGGATAAAATTTCTCTAATTTAATAAGTTTAGGAGGAAAGGAAAAACATGACATAAAAACTTTATACTCAAAGTTTATTATTGTCAAATCCATTGATCATTTTTATAAACAGTGTAACTCTCTTCAACAATGAAAAATTTCACCTTCCATTCATTTTCCTCCAAAACCTAACATCCAAACCACCAGCCAACAGGTAAAGCGCAGAAGTGAACAACTGAAAGACAGATTAGGAAAAAAACCACAAACCTTGTCAAGGTCCTTTTGACAAGTCATGCAATTCATATCATGCCATTGTAATCTTATGAAACCCTAACAGTCTCCTTTGTTATTCTCTCTGAAACCCTACATTGTTAACAAAATTGGACTTAGGCCTTGAAAGTTGTTTGTTGTTTGTTTGGAGTCTCACATTGCTCAGGTTCCTGAGTTGTTGAGTCAGTGTAGTAAGTGTCCCACGTATCCCGATACGATACGAAAACAGCCATGGACGATACATATCAGGGTATGTATCCCAAATGACCATGTATCGCGGGCGTATCCTATCTATCACCGGCATATCCCATGTATTCCGAATCAATCTGGTATCTTACATTACTTGTGACATTTGCGTTTCACTTGCAGAAACCGAGTCGGGTTGCATGGCCCGTCGGATTTTTTTTCTTTCGTTTTTTTACATGGGTCAATACTAGAACTGGATCGGTTTTGTGTGACCCGTCAGATATTACAGGGTGAACCGCTTTGTATTCTAAGGTTTTGTTTTGTAACCGTCCAATTAAATTGGAACTATTCCCAAAAGCCACACACGTTCTTGTACTTTAAAACTTCCCACACATTTTTTCAAGTATCTTGAAGTTTATATATGATATTTGAAGTATTTTGGAGTTTATATATGATATTTTAACTCATATTCTTTTTTGTTCATGTATCTTACGATACATGAGACAAAACACGATTCAAAAAAGTGGTTGAACGATACACGATACGTATCATATCGTGTAAATGTGTCTGAGTACCCTTAGCCTTTTAGTTAGCTTTTGGGATGAGATTCAAGCTCAATTAACATGGTATCAGAGTCGGGTTAAGGATTGCAATGTGAGAATTAGACTCAGGCCCACACTAGGCGTGAGGGTGGGTATTGAAAGTTGTTTGTAGTTTGTTTGGAGTCCTAAATTGCTCAGGTTCCTAGGTTGTTGAGTGTATAAATCTGTTTGGGCACCCTCACCCTTTGAGATAGCTTTTGATATGAGATCCAAGCTCATTTAACAATCGTAATTGAAACCATAGACTTGCAATCTATCTAATCTCAAGTTCTTATTCACATAAAACACCGAAGGAAAGAAGAACCTTTAGGATTCAGCTTCGAATTGGCGACGAAGCCTTGGTATCTCTTCACCCTCAAAGAGACATTGTTGAGAAGATTCAAACCTGCCATAGCTTCTTGAGCTTCTAGAAAACCCTAAAATCAGACATTACTCAGTTCAGTGATTTACCGTGCAATGGACAAACACATTTTTGTTTTTTTCAAAAGAAAATAAACAAACAGGTACAATGCACTATGATCTTTATAACTATTGAAAATTGAATAACAAAAGCAAGAGGAAAAAATTAATTAATACAAAATTGATAGTAGAAAAAAAATTAAATACCTTGTTGAAGAAAAGATGAAAGAAACTTGTTCTGTGATAGAAGAATGAGTAAAGTATTGAGCACAGGAAAAAGAGAGATAAGTATATCGTACTTGCATGGAGTAATTGAGAAGAAGAAGGGAACGAGAAAACAATTTTCTGAAGTTGAAAGAAAGGATTCAAAAAATTTGAAATGACTCGTGTAAAATATGGTGAGAATTTTGCAACAGGTTAGTTTTGGAAATGACTCGTTTAAAATATGCCTGGTATAAAAATTTGGATTTGTTTGCGAGTTTGGAGGGGATGGAATGAGAGGATTTTTAAGGAAAAGAGGATTTTGGAAGAGAAAAAAAAGGAGCACTAGCGAAGAAATAGAGTATATTGGAGAGAGTTTTAGAGGTTAATTTTTCTTCATAATAATATAAAACCTCTCTCAGTCGAGGAACTACAAAGTTGTATTTGATGAGGGTTTTTGATTGTTGTTTATATGAATTCTTTAAATTTATTCTACATTGTTGTAATATTCTTAATATTAAAAATAGATGAATCATAAGCATTAGTTTATCATTATCTAAAAAATACTCTTTAAATAAATTAAAAAAATGTATGATTTCTCTATTTCTCTATATATTTTCCGGAAAATGTTGTTTCCAACGACAAAAATCGACAAAAATCTTAAGAATTGTCACGACGGCTTAACTCCTTTATTATAGCAACGGCATGTATGGTAAATGGGACCTTTTTTATTTGTTTTATTTTTTTGATACCACAACAATTTGTTGGTCGTGAAACGATCGTGAGAGTTTTCTCGCGATATATAGCATTGTTGATATTTCCCACCTCCGAAACCCTTCATTCCCCTCCCCTCCAGACTTCCAAACAAAGTCAAAGAGTTTGGTTGACGAGATACCTTGCAAGGCCATTGATTCAACTTCACCTATGTGTCATGAGGACTTAATTTATAGACATTGATATGTTACTACTTTTAACAGTTTGCACTTTCTTCTTCTTTTTTTTTAGGAAAACAGTTTGCACTTTTTAGATTCTTTTAGGTTTGACGCCTTTGAGAAAGTAAAATTATGTAATGACTAATAACTATTATATACACATCAGGTCACATTTATAAACAAAAAAAAAACTTTTTAAATTCATTAAATAATTGATATATCTGATCTATAATATTGACAAGATGCATTAGTTACGCAATGAACATAGCGATTTTTTGCACAAGATGGTGTAATTTGTTTATAAAAACAATAAGAAAAACAAAACATAATTAAGCTGGGGCACCAAAGGTTCTCGTGGTTGAACATGGCTCCACCAAAGGGGAACTTTTAATGGAATTGCATAACTAGCAGATGATTGAACATTCAAAGTCAAAATAACGACTAAAAACATCTAAAGGCACGACAAAAACAATGGTTATTGAAACCTACTTCCATGTAAGTAAGACCAACTCACATGGAACTCATGAAAGTACCCCATGAATGAGGTCAAATGAATATGAGACAACGATGCAGCTAAATCATCTAACGATGTTGCTTCATGCACACCTACTATTTTGGTGATCTGTACAGCTTACAGTGTTAAGAGATCTCCGTCACCACGGATTCCCAATTTACACTCCATGCTACAATAACCAATTGAGATACAAAGTTTTAAAAGGACCCTCTCGCCCTTTCCACTTCCATCTTGAGAGGGAGATCCATAAACTCCAGAGTTGAATCAGAATGACAAGGGGATTTAGGTATTACTCCTTCTCGATACAATCTCTGATGCCCAAGCTTTGCCAACTTCAGTTTGGAACTTCCCTGCAAAACGTCAAATTTTCCTCCAATAAGTGCTTCCATTGATCAAATTTTACAACTAGTTTAATTGTTAGGTCTTAATATTACTTCCAGAACTCTTTTATCAACAGATGCCAATCATCTGGTCAGTTCTCTTTGATCAATCATAATCAGGTTTATGATTTTTTTATCTGCTATTATGTGCAAGTGCTCTGCACCTGCCCTGTCATATTTCTAATCCCACACCCACCCAACTTCCCTCGTGTTTCATCAGTGAGTGGCAATAGAAGAATGGACCATCTCCGTTACTAAAGTTTGAGAGTATAAAAACGGCAAACAAATATCACATTATCATGTTTATACTCCTAAAATTATGGTGATATCCGAATGGGTGTACTTATTTATTTCTTGTACCCTGGCAACAAATGACTATTCATCTTCTAATGTCCCACACTCCTACTCATTTCTGCCACCCTCATATTGTCTTCAGTGCTCAGCTATTAAACAGCTGAACAAAATATGTGGAAGATAAAACCACAGGATCAATCTCCAAATCAAGAGATTCCGAATGACGTTCCATCTCATAGTAGGAACCAGGTACTACTAAGACAGAATTAACCAGCAGTCTCCAACCAAAAGATTCCACATGCATAAAAAAAACTCATTAAAATGGAATAGACTTTTTGCTAACAAACACCATCAAATATAGCCTAGGATCCACTTCTCAGCTTCAGATTATAAACAAGTTAATCATATTTTCAAGTGCAATTATGCTTCAGTAGTGTTATAAACAAAGGATTGATGCACTTTAGAGGATAAAGTGCAGCAATAACCATTGATTAAAAAATAACAGTTGATAAGCTAATATACAAGAACATGTGTATGATAAACTAAAAAGTTGTTGAAATCTCAACCATTGGTTTTCTGATCAATGATTATTAATTCGACACTTTATCTTTTGAAGTATTCAGATCATTAAACATGTGTAAGTTATCGCAGGAATAAAAATGGTGCGGAAAATCATACCAGCAGTTGAACAGAAAAATTCATCCAAATCCTTCCCTTGCTCTGCACAAAGCCATGAGAAAACAAATTTCAGAACATAAAGATCTATACCAAATAAACATCGCATAGAAATAAATTTATAAACGGAGATGGAAATCATCAACATACCCTTCATTGTACTCTTTTCCGTTACAATTATAAATGAAAAAAGAACTCATATTTGGTAGTTTCAAATGCAAGCAAGTCTCAAGTAATTTTGCATTATCTAATCATGTTACTTCTAAAACACTCTTCATTTAATATAGATTTTCTTTCTGAATATCCCTTTTATTCCTATGGAACAAGTTCAATCAAATAAAGGGTTGCTTGAAGAATAATATTACTTTGTCTGTTTATTTATTACATTAAAAATGTATTACGATTAAATAAAATTCTCAATAATGTGAAGAGGAATGATATTTTGACAACCAATTTTAAACAACTTTTAGTGACAACCTTTTTCCTCCCTTCTCATTGGACAATAACATTAGGGAGAGAAAAATGAAGAGAGAGAATAAAAGTACAATGAGAGTATGAGAGAGTTGTCACAAAAGTTGTTTAAAAATGGTTGTTCAAATATCATTTCTCTAATGTGAAATTAGATATTTTTGCGTATAATTGAGACCAGAGGGGCATCAGAGTGCAAAACATTTTTAAATGTTCTACTTAGGTTTTATCAATGCTTGGAAGCTGATTGAAGACAAGCAGTTCTATCAAATGGCATAAAATGACACCAAACTAACTATAAAACAGTTCTAAAACATGAGTAAACTACATGAATTCACAACTATATTCAAAGCTGTTAATCATCACCATTATTATTGTAATATGATTCATCACTAACGGTAGCCTGTAGATAACAAACAGGTAAACTTGAAGATGTAAATCTTAGTTATAACTTATAACTGCCAAAAGTGTAAAATGTACTAAGTTGTAAGTTCAATATTATTTGCATAAGTTTCTTACTAACATATACATTAATCTTGAAGATGATTCATGTTCAAATTCAAAGATTGACAAACAATTCAAATGGTTTGATAAGGACTGTCAACAATTGTAATAAAGTAAAAAGATGTAAGAAAAGATAAAATTCAAGAATCCACTCACCATCTTCATAATCCAGCGCTTGAAGTATCATTTCTACCTGTATGGAACAACAATTATTATTATAGAACCAGATTAACTAGCAGTTTACATGGCAAAAATTCAAGGTACTTTAGCATTATCATTATTTGCGTGCATGTACTAATTCAACACCCATTGATAGGACATCCTGTCCACCCATCATCTCCCCAGGCCCTCCAGTTTTAATCCCTTGGAACATGTTTGAATGGAGGATAAAATCTCTCTTATTTTATAAGCTTAGGAGGAAAGGAAAAACATTACATATTGACTTTTATACTCTAAAGTTAATTGTCAAATCCATTGATCTTTTTTATAAACAGTGTAACACTCTTCAACAATGAAAAATTTCAACTTCCTTTCATTTTCCTCCAAAACCTACCAAAACCACCAGCCAAAAGGAACTAGAGAAAGACATATTAGGCCAAAAGCCACAAACCTTGTCAAGGTCCTTGACAAATTTCGCTTCTGGAGAAGAATTTGCTTCATAGTCCATCCACAACTCAGTAATTTCCTTTCCTTCAGTGTTAAAATTCAATTAAAACCAAGAGACATGAGTTTTCTCAATTCTCTCATTAATAAACTCATCGACAAAATGACAAGGAAGCACCTCTCGATCCTTCTCCTACTCCAATTATCTTGCACATATACTCAAGTGCAGCTTGTTCTCGTTCACTCTTATCTGCTTTTGAAACTCCATCCAGGGGGGTAATGTCCCCGATCAAAGCTATTAAACAAAGCACCAAAGTAAGCAAAATCAATTTATAGTTCCAAGGAGGAAGCATGGGTGTGAAATATGATGATAAAATGATACTCCTATGTTAAAGCTTCTGCCATTTTGAAAGCCTGAAAATTGCTTTTTTAACAAAAACAGAATAGGGATAACAAAAGCAATTCAACGCCCAGTATTATAATGATAGGAGTATATAAATCCACCTTCCCTAGACTCTGTCGCTTAACACTGGACGCTGTAGTGTTCTAGAGCCTTTTGTATTAGCCCCTATTAGTTATGCCAGCTAGGCATAACTGAAAGTTAGTAGTTAAGTTTCAGTTCATTTCTGTTAGGGCTGCTTAATCAGAACTGTTAGCATATAGAAAATTTTGTATTAGTATATATTATTGCATTGTGAAGCATCGAAGCTTAGGCAAATATTAATCAAATTCACTTTCACTAAAGTTCTCCCAATTCTTGAAATATCCATAATATGTTATTCAAATTCTTTCATGTGGAGTTGTGGACTTCTACAGCATTTGTCAATTTCTCACCAAAAGTAACAGAGAAACAGCAAAATGGCTGGGAAAAATGAGTGTGCTTGTTACTACTTTCTATGTCAATTGACACTGTAAGAATCTATTGCTGTCAATTTACAACAAAATATTATTCACTCGCTCACTTCCAGAACCCGTTGGTTTACATTCCACCAAATTATTACTCACCTGACTGACTTCATCTTAACTTGTCTCAAATATTATTTGTGAATGATACTTAAAGAATACATGGCCAGTTTTACCAAACATAGACAAATTATGAGCAAATCAGCATACCTTCTGCAATGTCATGAACAATGGCCATTTTTATGCACCTGAAATTAACAAACAAACCACTTTCAGAAAACCTAAAGTCTCATTTAGCCGTTATCAGTTAAAAAACAAAAAAAAGGAAAGTGGATTAACTTGTTTCGATCTAGACCGGGAACATCTGGTGCAATCAGAGCCATTAAACTCATACGATACATGTGATCAGCTACAGATTCTGGATCCTTAACATCTCTTCTCACCCATCCTGCTCTCTTTGTTTTCTATTTCATAACAAAATCACACAGCATTCAAGCAAGTTTAAGAGCAACTAAGTAAAAGCACAGAAATAAACTGAAAATCAAAAATCAAAGTAGCACAATCGCGATTGATCTTTCATTAGACTCATGTATAGCTCGATAACCTAACAAAACTACATCACAATCAATCTTCATTACGTTCGTGTAAGACTGACGATTAATTAAAACTATATTACATTACATACATACCTAAACAAGTTCAAGAGCCTCAAATTAAAAACAGAAAAGTAAATCAAATCAAAAATTGAAGTAGCACAATCGCGATCAATGTTCATTAGAATCGTGTATCTCTAACCTAATTAAACTAAGTTACACAGCTAAACCATTTTAGTAAGCATGATTAAACGATCATCGTCGCAACATTCAATAATTGCGATTCGTTTCTTGAATTGATGATCCAGCTTAATGAGAAACTAAAGAGTGAATTCTGAAGTACCTTGAGGTGGTGACAGACAGTGAGGAAATCGATGGCCGCGAACGGAGAAGGGGAAGCATCGGGAACCGCCGAAGAGGATGGCGGAGGAGTGGTGTTTGTGTCGCCGGTGACAGCCGTTAACGGCGATGATGATGCTAAAGGCGCAGTGGCCATGAGATGATTTCTGGTGAAAATCGGTGTGTGTAGAAGGAGAAATGGATGTGAATTGAATATCACACTGACACTGGGCAGTTGAAAGATTATATACTCCAACTTACAACAAACTCGTTTCGAATTTTTTCTGTTTCCCAAAATATATTAATCTTATTCAAATTTTCATTTTCATGTGCATTTAGAGATGAATATATACCTCTAAAGTTCAGTTGGATATCCATTTATACATTTATTATTCTTTTTCTAAATAAATATAAGAAGTAAAAAAATGACAAATTTATCGAATAAATAATCAGTTTTTCAATGACTATGACAAAGAAAAATATGTTCTATATTTATGATCGAGAGGCTTTGTGATCATACTTAATCTAAAAGTTTATTAAGTAAGCAAATGCTTAACCCTGATAACCTTGGTATTTTCCCTCCCAAGCATATAACCTAGACGTGTTAAACACGTCATTGTGCCTCGTTAATGTTGTTTTCAAATTTTCAAATTTGAGTTTCCCTCTTAACGTTCATGTCATCACTTATCACTTAAGTGTCTTTTGTGTTGTCAACCACTTAATGTATCATATCATGTTTAAACTTCACATGCATGGCTAATTAATGAAGCTGGCTCTATATATATAGTCTGCATGCATGCAAGCTTGTCATCCTCCTTCAATCTTTTTGTTGTGGTGTGATCATAAACATAAGCTAACATGTCTTATCGTGAGTTTGAAACTTTGCTTGCATTCCATTGCTTGAAAGGTGAAAGAAAACTGCCTTTGTGTTATCAAATATTAATCCACTTTCGATTCCGTCTGGATATACGCTAACATCTAATTATTTCATGTAAATATGTTATCAGCTCCATTGGATCCGAATCTAACCACTGATTTGGACAAGATTGTGAATGAATTGAGACTTCAATACAAGACTATTTGTTGTGAATTCCATGTCAATGAGATCTATATTTTTGCTGTTCTTTTTTTTTTCCTTTCCGATATCATTACCTTGCAAATATGTTGATTATGTGAGTTTTGATCTATATAGGGTGTTGCGATGTTGCCAAAGATGTTTGTTACGGATTTTGATGACCGGATTGAATATTTTGTTACGTTTGTAGACACTAACTTTAACCAGTTTGAGATTTTGGTTGAAAGGATGAACGAATCTGTGTATTTAACGACCGGCATCAATGCAATACGTGACTTTTACAACATCTGTATGGGGTGTGGGTGCTGATGGTGTTCTATGGTTTTGTACGTACGTGTGTTAAATTGAGCCTGCATCCGTCAATGTGGTTGCAGCTACCTATAGGCTACAGTAGACATTTTTGCGATGCATGTATGTAATTTCATTTCTAATAAAAATCCAAGCTGATCTCATTATGCTCAATCACTTTAAATATCTCTAATCTTTTAGAATATTCTATAAATTCATGATATAAAGGGTGAATATAGAGATCATGCTGGAAAAAAAATGAATGCATGTTTAGTATTACAACAAGTTTGTTAAAATTATAATGATTTACGAATAGAATTCTCACAAACCAGATATCTTTAGTTTACATTGTAGCTCAGTTAGGACATACTTATTTAATTTTTTGTTTTTGTTTTTCAGGCTTGTTCCGGCAAAGATGATCATAACCCCATGAATATGCTCATGGTCAGCTGCTCATACAATTGGTGCCTAAAAACGAAGAACATCCAATTTATTTGGTTCTATCCATTTTACTTGTTTTTTGCTTTGCATAAGAGCCATTAAAAGTAGATTGTATACGCTTATCAAAAATTAAAATATTGAGAACTACCTTAACTAATAACATGAACGATTGTGTTATCATACTATTTCTCAATTACTCTTATATATTTCAATAAATCTAATAATATTATCTATTTGAAAAAATTAAAGTTTGTTATTTTTAAAACAAAGTTTGTTTTTTTTACACGGTTTTTTTATAAAACATTGGTAGATATGAAATGATGGTATAATAGAAAGAAAATGTGTAAAAATGTACTTCTTTAATTTGATGTGTGGGTATTTTGTTTATAGTTGTTTCAAGTAACAATTCATGGATTACTTTGTTACACTACAACAATACTTCACATATCGGGTGCCATGAATCTTACCCTTCTTAATGAAGAGATCAGAATAAAAGTGAAGACACGAGGTATTCGGAAAAAATGTATGCACAGGGGATCTAACTAAGTATTTGAAAAACATTGAAAAAGACTGGTTCGGAGTCAGACGGCCTACTATGAAAGGCAGAGCGCATCAGTTTTTTTTTATTTTTATCAAAGCTGGAAAAATTAGAATGCAAAGCAGGAGTAGGCCTGAACCTTATTACAACAATAAGCAGGCCAACTATGACCAAGCTCAACTAAAACAAAACTCAGCTAAAACAACATATAAGAGGCAAATCAACCGGCTAAACTAAGCTGTCAAACAACTAGCTACTAGCACATATTAAGAAACATCTCATGACAGTTAAACATATTTGGGATTGCTTTTGATTACACCTTTTTTGGAACGAGTTTGGATGTGCTCACTACTTGTGATGCCATCAGAACCTTTGCCACTTGCAAAGCTGCTACCAACTAGGTTCTTAGTACCAATCTGATTGGCTTTGTTCTTTTTTGACTTCCTGCTAGACTTAGCATCTGATTGTGCCTCAGAGAACTTCAAAGCTACAGGGTGCATATTCATCTTTTCAGTGTCAGTGTCAGGATCCATAGCGCCATCTGAGGTAGACCACTCTTAAGGTTGACCCACTATAGACATTTGAGGTTAATCTTAACGGCCAGGGATTTATTTGACCGACGAAAGCAAACATGAAAGACCAAAACATGAGTGTTTTATTTGAAGAGTTTTTAAAAGGATAACCAAATTTATAGATATGAAATATAGCATGTTATTAAACAGTATTAATTGACATCATAATTGTGTACCTTGAATGGTTGAAGAAGAATCCATGGAAACTTGTGGTGACTTGAGAGAATTAGGTTTTGAGAGCTCTTCTGCCGCCTTATTGATTGAGCGTTCTTTCAGTTTTCAGTGTGGCTAACCTAATGTGATAGTTAGCTTATATACTCATCAGTGGAGGCAGGGACCTCTCAAATGGGCCGATTAATAAGAACGGTCCAACCCATCACGGTCCGTTCATAATAAGTCCAATATAAATACCAAGTACAATAACATTAAATATATAATACATTTATATTTTAATAATTAATTAAAGTAAATCTAAATAATCAACAATCTCCCACGTAGATTACTTTAATTAAATATTAAAATAATATAAGAATGGTAGTAGAAGTATATCAAATATTTATAATAGTACTTGTCATCAAAGTAGTATAAGAAACACAAAATTCAACAATGCAGAAATTGAATCTGATAGGGCAAACAAAATCATACATGTTAAACCTTACATTTCATATAGAATAAAGAATATGGATTAACATTACAAATTGAGAGTTTGTAATCCAATAAAGATCCATGCATATAAAATGCTATAAGAGATATGATTATAGAGTGATGTCATTTATTACATATCTCATAAAAATTACATCAATAAAAATAATGATATCAAATGACTTAACTAAACCCATATGGGTCACATGCCTCTGAAAAACTCCAACAGTTAAGCCCTTGGTTAGTGGATTTGCCAACATATTCTCTATAGCAAGATGTTCAATTCGAGTCTGAAATTCAAGAATTTTCTCTCGCACAAATAAATATTCAATATTATTAATTATGAGACTAAAATAAAAACTTGAAATTAATTAGATAATCAAATGACCTATTAAGCTTTTATTTTATTATAAACTGTCGGCAAGCAGAACTTTACAGCTGGGAAATTCCATCCCAATCTCCCAAAATCCAACGGCTAAAAGTACTATCTGTCCCACACCTCTACTACAATGTGATGTCCCATCACTCACTATTTACACCACTTATCACTATCATCCTAGCTGTCTCCACCTTTCAATTTCCTCCATAACATTCACCATATTCTGATTCTCTTTCTTTTTGGTAAAAAAATTACCATATTCTCTTTTATCCACTAAATAAATTCTCTTTAATCCAATTAAATAACGAACCTTTTTCTCAATTGATGATGATTGCATAGGTAATTATTTATTGCTGGTTTTAAAGACACCATACGAAAATTACGGTGCAACCTTTTTTCAATTTCCTCTCTCAAAAGTTACTAATATTATATTCCTTTATACAGAACATAACTACCTTTTTCTCAATTTTCTTTTTTGCAAATTTTCTAATGGATGATGATTGTTTATTTATCTTTGATTTTAAAGACACACCGTACGAATCAAAATCTTACCATAGCGAAAATTAGAAATAAAAACTTCCAGGTAAAATTATAAATCAACAAATAAATACCAAAAAATCAGGAATAAATATCGTTGAAGGAGACAAAACGCACTTCAAAGTCATTAACTTTCTTTACAGATGAGAAAAAAAATGTAAAATAACAAAAGTAAAAAAGAAAAGAAATCAGTGAAGGAACAGCTGTATGATTTAGCTAGCTGTGACCTCTTCTCAAGTAAAGAATAATACTAAAGAATATATTCTTTCCTTTTTTTCTGGTTTAGTATTTCCTCCATAACTGTAAATTAAAATCCTAAAAACTAAGAAAATAAATTAATAATTAATTTAAAGTAGTTTTGCCATAACCATAATAAGAGAGATACCACTTGACGAATTTTTTCAACCCGGTTTGAATATCAGTAGTGGGTTTATACCCGAATTGTCTTCGAGCAGAAGTGATATTCGCATGAGTGAAAGGAACATCACCGTTTCCGGGCATATCCACAATATTCTTCTTTGCCTTCACCTTCAAGAGTCGCTCAAGTATACTCACCAGTGTCGGCACCGTCACCGGTGAAGTATTCCCCAGATTAAAGATCCGATACGGTGCTGCTCCACGTTTCTTTCCACCCGATCCAGTACTCTTACCAGAAGTATCCAATGATCCAACACATCCCTTCACTATATCGTCAATGTAGGTGAAGTCACGTGACAGATCAACCCGGTTCTTACCACGATAAACCGTAATCGGTTTTCCCTGAAGCATATTTCTAGTGAAAGTAAAAATAGCCATGTCTGGTCTTCCCCATGGTCCATAAACAGTGAAAAACCGTAAACCAGTGATTGAAAGACCGTAAATGTGATTATAAGTGTGAGTGATTTCTTCACCGGCTTTCTTCGTCGCTGCATATAAACTCGCCGGTTGATCGGTCCGATCCAATTCAGAAAACGGAACTTTCTCGTTTAAACCGTACACCGAACTGGAAGAAGCCCAAACAATCGACGGTTGAGGGTTCGCGGTTTTGCAAGCTTCAAGAAGCGTAACTAAACCGGCGATGTTGCTGTTAACATATGACATAGGATTCTCCATAGCGTATCTAACACCAGCTTGAGCAGCGAGATGCATCACATGAGTAAAAGCCACAACATCGAAAAGCTTTGCTAATAGCTTCGCGTCGTTTAAATCACCATGCACGATGAAAACGCCGCGTGATGATAAAAGCGCTTGTCTAGCTTTTTTCAAAGAAGGATCATAGTAATCGTTGAAGTTATCAAGTCCAACGACACCATCACCTCTTCTTTTCAAAGCAAGAGAAACATGGGACCCAATGAAACCGGCTGCGCCGGTGACAAGTACTGACATGCCGCCTTGACGGTGGATTTGAGCGGAGGATCTGACTTGTTTTTCCCATTGAATTCCACCCCATGAAGCGGAGAGATACCGGCTACCGGAATCAACGACGCCTTGAAAAGTGACGTAAGAAACGGTTGATGCGATAAGCAAAAGAGCCCACAAAAACATGGTGCTAGAAGAACCGAAACAACGGTGAACCTGACGGTTCATTAAACCGTGGTTTCGTTCGATCTTGAATTTTCCTGGAGTGGATGGGTAGAGTTGGTCTTCCAATGAAGATGATGATGGCATTTTCTTTTAGCTAAAGATGCAGATAATAAAAAGGGAGAAATTGTTCAAGTTAATTTCTGCACCTGATTTTTGAGGAATTGGGAGGGTAGTTATATATAGTGGTGTTTTACCTTAGAAGCGACAACTAAACGCGTTAAAAATTGGACAGGTTGGAGGAGAGATAAAACACAATAACTCAGACACAGTTTTTCTCTTTCTTTCTCTATCTAAGTAAGAGAAGAATCCGCGTGTGTTTGATGACTCATGAGTCTGAGTATCGGTTGATTGATAAATAAATATGGTTGTAATTCCCATTTTTTTTTACTAACTTGGACCGAAATTTTGGTACGTATTTATTACAGTATATTCTAATGATATTGTACAATATATTATGATTTTATTTTATCAATAAATATGAAATTCCTTATTTTTTTAATTTGGATTGGAAATTTAGTATTTATTTATATTATGATTATATTTTTTTACAAGATATTCCTAATTTCTACAGAATATTATAATTGTAATTATATTTTATTCTAGTACTGGCTCATTATGTCACGGATATCGCTGTAAAATTGGCCCATGATTCATTCATGTGTCGTGAAGGAGTGCAGTGTAGGAGTATAATATTATTAAAAAAAAATGTAGTAGAATAATAGCTGGACGAAAATAACAGTCAAAATTAAGCAACTATAGTTAGGTTTTGTTTTTGACTCGTGTAATTTTGTTTTATTTTATTTTATTAAGGCTTGGAAATGGAATGCATACTTACCAACGTAATTTTGTTTTATTTTATGGATAATGTTAATCCGTGTCTTTGAAACATTGGTTAAGCAGATAAAGAAAGTAAGATTTTATTGAAAAATAATGTAATAATTAGTTGATCTAAAGTAACCGTTTATATTTCAAAGACAATTTTTTTACTTTTAAATTCTTTAACCAGTGCCTGGGGCCATGTGTCCGTGGTTAACAACACCCTTATTTTATTAAGGCTTGGAGTATACATTACAGGAACATGATCTAGCCTCGTTCGTAACCCATTGGCTATTTGGGAATAGAAAGAGCAGAGCAAACCCGTGTGCTATTTTTTATTATTTTCCTCACTTCCACAATGGCCGACTTAAAACAGTACTAGTACTATCTCTTTGTTTTGTCACACTGTCTTCACCTTTGATAGTTATTACCTAAGTCTCGTGTAGTCACAAACAAACATTTACACGAGCATGTCTGGTTGTTCTATCTAAGAAATAATTGTTAACTAAGAAATTTTGCCTCTAGTTAACTAATACAGAGGAGATCGACTACTCATTAGCATATGATTAAAGATCAAGAAGGCCTAAATCTGATAGTCATGAAGTTCATCCTTTGAAGAATAGACTTACTTATCATTTGATTAGGTATTCCCTCCAAAACGGTCATATTCAAATGAGGGGTGTACTTATAGAAGAATGGATTCTCCGACCCTAAGAAAAAGTACAGAGAAAAAATAGTGGTTACAAAGGTAAACTATAGTAAAAATAAATTTATTTAAAATACTAAAAATGATGTTGTTTGATTTGTATACATTAGAATCAAGAACTCATCTTCTTTGTATTGTGAAATTGCTTTGAAATGTATTCTTTCACTATGCAATGTCTAATGACTCTAACAAGCAATTAAGAAACACCACCTTCGACTGTTTTAGATGTGATTTCTGAAATGAGGTGTGTGTTTTGTTGTTTCATTTCAAAAAGAAATAAGAGCATTCTAAAAGTAAGTGGGATTTGTCAAAGTATTTTTGAGAGTGTTGATGAAGGCTGAAATTAGTTGAGCTCGGCTGATTTTCCTCAACTATGATTCCATTGCTCCAATCGATTAACATTGATGGAGGAACTTTTGTCACCCTGTTGTGGGTTCCCTAACTGTTTTGAGTTTTTTGAGCTACACAAAAAAATGCATTAGAAAAAAAACTGAGGCTCTGTTTGGATTGACGGAACATAACGGAATGGAGCAGAATAGAATGGAATGGAGTGGAGCGGAATGAAATGAAATGGAATGGTACAAAGATTCCATTTCATTGTTTGGATATGTTATGATGTGACAGAATCATGTTTCCGTTCCATTGTTTGTGAATTGAACAGAATGCAACAAGTTATAATTTTTTATTTCATTTTTACCCTTATTTAAAAATACTACTATTATTATATAAGCATATTACAACTAATACTACCATGAAAACGTTCAAACAAGAGTTGAGCATCCTAATTTGATATAGACATGCCAACCAAATGTTTAACAAACGACATTTGTTCAAAATTCTATAACAAATCTATGATTATACATGTATGTTCAAAATTCAATATAACTTATCAGTTTGTATAAGCTAGGTAAATTATTGGTAAAATAGGAAAAATAAAATTGAAGAATATATAGTCATACTCATACATCAACATAGCAAAGTTTTTTTTCTTTTTAAAAGGTAAACATAGAGAGAGAGAGAAAAAACATGCCAGAGCAAGAAGCAATAAGCATGCATACAAGGATCAAGAGAGAGACGTGTCAGCAATGAAAAAATGAAACAGGAGAAGAAAAATTAAACGAGGATTAAGAACAGTTGAGAGAACATGTTGCAGTTCAGTTATGATAAAATAAAGACAGGGGTAAAAATGTAATATTTTTGTTATGAAACTCCATTCCATTGGATACACCCCAAATTAGGGGAATGGAAAATTGAAGGTTTTGGTGGTATCAGATGGAATGAGTTCCATTGTATTCCATTCCACTCCATTCACTTTTTGCAAATCCAAACAATGGAATATAATTATGTACCACTCCATTCCATCACATACCACCAATCCAAACATAGCCTGAAAGATAAAGGGATAAATTGTGAAAATAAGCTCGTTTTATTGTTTGTGTGTACTAAATTCAATGTATGAACAACGTATTTATAGTAAAACTGTTGCTTATTAACAAAACATTGTGACTCACAACGTGTAACCTTTATTTGCCTAATTTTTATGGGTGTTGCGTGATAACTCCCTCGATAATGAGATCTTGGCGCCCCATGTTTGGCTTCAACTTCCTCTTTTCGGCATGATCCTCCGACAAGTTCCTTTTATGCAAAGTTCCACTGCAGATCATGTCCTTCCCTACATTCCTCAGAACGCTATAAGAAGGCATCATCGGTAAAGCTTCGTTGTCCAAACCTGTTATGTTTTTGACCCAGTTTTAAGTCTATGCAGATCCACATTATGAGTTAGCGGCGTTGATAAAGAACCGACTCACTCGGCTGAAGGACTTTCTCACATGATCACTTAGCAGCGACAAATCCAAAAAATTTGAATAATGGGGGCACCATTATACACGAACATTGAATGATTTTTTTTCATTTTCAGTATCAATAAAAAAATATCTCTATGTATATAAGTAACTAAATTATCATTTAATCAGACATCTTCTACCTGACTTTCGATAATATTCATATTATCAAGAAAGGATTTGATACAAACGATAACAGGTGTGGATCAAGAGAGAAAGTATTTATGATAAGGGTAGACCATGTAGTCAAAATTTCAACTTTTGATATATCATACCACTAAAAATAAAAAAATTCCTAAAACTTTGTTTAGGCACATGCGGATTCCATTAGAGTGTGCCCATGGCAGAACCACGTAGAGGCTTGTGTAGGCATATGCCTCACAATGTTTTGAGATTTTTTTTCTTATTATATGTTACATTTTGTTTAAGCTCATATTGATCATCAACCATTATAAATTGTTACTAGTTCAAAAGCTATACTCTATTCTGCCCACACCACACACACTCACACATTAACATATATTTTCTTTTATTTATTAAAACACAACACTTTTACTGCTTTCTTTCTCACTTAAAAACACCTGCGTACTCTACAACCATAGTCTACACTCCACACCCACCAACACATGTTTTTGTTAAGTTTTAATTTTTTTATTTTAAAATTGTAAAGGCTTATTTATCCCCAAAAAATTAAACCTGGTGTATTTTTGTCCGCTAACAAATGAAAAAATTACTATATTAGAAAGGAAAATGCTAAAGAGTGTTCTTGGGGCATTGGTTAAGATGATAAAAATAGAAATATTGTATTGGAAAATGATGAAAAGTGGATAACTTAACTTTTTAAAAGTCCAAACATTGTTGAATTCAATATAAATATACTATTTTTGGTTTCCTTAACCATTGCCCCGATGACACTGGTTAGCAAGACCCTATTAGAAATTGGGAGGATTGCATGTGATATAAGTTCCATAGTATATTTGTATGAATTGATGTAATACACCTTAATAAGATGTTGTCTGTAAGATGTTATCTAAATTGTGCAAATGACAAATGTTAGCATATAAAAAGTTGTCTAAATTATTTTGATGAATATTTTCAAAATATGTTTTTCATAATCTATTATAATAGATAATTTTTTTTTGAAGGAATAAATAATTAAATATATTAGTGGTCAAAGTTATGCATTGACATGTGTGAAGTGGTAAACTACAACACTTAAAAGCAAAAGAGGGAGTATACATATTTAATGTTATAAATCTATATAATGCCCCCATTGTATAAAATTTCTGGCTACGTCACTGCAAACATGCCTACACAACATGCATCCGTCTCTGAATCACTTAATTGCCTATTTGCTAAATTCAGCTAATACGATAATTATTTTTATATGTAAACAGAGAACAACTTATTCGTGGACTACCGTTATAAACCTTAATTTAACTCATGTTCTGATATAACATGGGTATTTTAGTTTGAGTTCGAAGTGCAGGAAATGTTGGTTAATTTGAATATGAATTTGAAAATATTGAAATAGAATTTAGAATCGGTATCAATTACACCTTGAATGTGATAATTGTTGTTTGAATGCTTGATCTCGTCATCAACGACATAATGATGCTAATTCAATCAATATTAGCTGAAGATGTTTTATTCTTTTTATCAAAATAATATATGAATTTGTTCATAAAATAATATAATTAAATAATTTGTGAAATAGTTTGTTGTTTTTACTCGAAGGTTTGCTTTTGTAATTAACTTTGTGGTTGAATCCTTGATTCCGTGGCTCATATTTATCTCACAAAAATATTGATTTGATTAATTTTATTAATGGTTGATTGAATGCTTGATTTGTATTTGAATTTCTGTTTAAATGTTTGATTTTGTAACTCAACTCACATATATTAAATTAAATAATTTTATTAATGATTGATTGAATGCTTTATTTTGTAACTAACCTTCTGCTTGAAAGCTTGATTTTGTCTTCAAAATAAAGATCAAATATCGTATGGATTGATTGGTGGATTTTAGGGTGAGGGTCCAATTAGGTCCCTCACCGGTGAACCACGAGAAAAACACCAATAGATTAAATAAGTGGTTCAGATTTATTTAAATTAAAAGAGGGAACATGTATAACTGCTCACATTCAATCATA
>Ga0228711_1002114_pt1 | contig 30227 bp, 12 predicted proteins | sample MedpolnodulmetaG_2_FD_177996 | JGI IMG/M metagenome (GOLD analysis project Ga0228711, IMG submission 177996) | Root nodule microbial communities from Medicago polymorpha collected in Santa Monica, California, United States - brown nodules | ecosystem: Host-associated > Plants > Roots > Nodule... | reverse complement strand
GCGAGATTATTAAAAATGTTATCAGTTGATGTTTACTTTATTAATAGAAAATTTTACTCTATTATTTAAGTATTTTACGAAGTGTAGCATTCCGTATACGTTGTAATACTCTGATTTACATTGTTGGAAATACGGGGTGTTACAAAGTAAGCGTTGGCTTTCCTCAAAATTTAGCTCTGTATCATTCCATGGATGCTTCTCCTTTAACCTTATACCATCCAACTCCATAACCACTTCCTTCATACATGGTCTTTCCTCTCCTCGAAGTCTCAAACACCTTGCTGCAAGAATAGCAACCTCCTTAATCTCATTCTTGTTATCATCATTCAAAATTCCAACTTGAATAGCTTCAAAAAGTTTATCTTGTTGTAAACAAGACAAAAAGTGTATAGCAAGACTAATAGTCTCTTCTGGCCTGCTAAAATCAAGAGGTTTGTCCCCGGTTAGAAGCTCTGCAAGAACTACACCAAAGCTATAAACATCACTTTTCTCCGTTAATTGATGTGTTTGCATGTACTCTGGGTGTAAGTATCCAAGTGTTCCTTATACCACGGTTGTTATCTCGGTTTGATCAAGTGGAACCAATTTTGAAGCTCCGAAATCGCAAACTTTTGCAGTGTAATTGTCATCCAAGAGAATGTTGGTACTCTTAACATCTCTATGGATAATTGGAATTGATGCAGATGAATGTAGATACGATAAAGCTCCAGCTGTCTCTGCTGCTATCCTTAAACGTGTTTCCCATGTTGGATTATTTATTTTATTCTTTGTGTTTTGTATGAAATCGAAAAGTGTACCGTGGCTAACAAATTCATAGACCAAGGAAGGAATAACTACCTATGATTTATTTGGGATAGAATAACTACCTCGTTAATGAATTGCTCGATTTGATTTGCGTTTATTATTCTGGACTTTTTGATTGCGACGGTTTTGTTATCGGGTAAAACTCCTTTGAAAACAGTACTGAAACCTCCTTTTCCAATGATTAAGCTTTTGTCGTAGTTGTCGGTAGCTTTTTTAAGTTCCTTTTGTGTGAATATCTGAGCTGATTGAGACGTGTCTTCTCTTGTAGAGAGTTTTTGTAGCAAAATGAAACCACCATTTTGTTGAAAGAATTTTTGTTTTAGTTTGATGAGTTTTCTTTTTTGGTATATCAAGCATAGAGATGAAATCCCGACAAATAGAATAATGATTCCAACACTTGATCCTGCATTTGAAATGTGTAGAAGCCAATTCTTAAATTATTCTATAAATAAACAGGGCCGGCGCTAGGCATAGGCCGAGAGTGCGACGGCCTAGGGCCCATGGCGGTAGGGGGCCAACAAATTTTTTATCGGTGGGGGTGTATATAGCAAGAACTGGATTTTGGGGTGTTTATATTGTAAAATATACCAACAGGCCCGAAACATTGATATGAAAGATTGGGCTAAAGTTTGTTATTGTTTTGGCCATTTTGATGTAATTTGCTATATATACCCCATATAAAACAACGCTTTCTATTTACACCCTCCCAAATAAAAATTTGAGTTTACTAGAGAAATTTCAGTCTACTTCACAGGAGCAATTGTTCTATAATTCTATGGTATTTTGTTTAGTTTTAGTTTTTATGGAGTATTTGATTTATTTGAAGATGTTGCATAAAAAAACTTTTATCTTGTAGTGAAAAGCAGAGAAAAAAACGAAATGAAGCGCTAATAAAATCATAACAAGAAACTAAAAAAATTTATGATATATTATGTAAGGAGCCGTTTTCTCAAACTATGTCTAATTCCCCTAAAATGCTAGGAATAGCCCTATAAATAAATATCTATTATACCAGAATAGCTAACATGCTTAATCACTGTTTTTTTTTCTCCCTTTTTTTGCCTAATTTGAAGTTCAACTCAAGTTTAAGAAAATATGGGATATGCTTAGTGGCTTACCAATGACAACCTTGTTAATTACATCTTGTTTGTGACACCCTCCTCCCCTTGTTCCATTGCCGGATTGCCCCTTCGGACAAACACATATGTAATCTCCATTCAGGTTGTGACAATGGTCTTCATTTATGCATGTGTGATTCGATGTCTTACACTCGTCAATGTCTGCAAGTGTATATAAGAGAAATAATTAGCTGGGTCATGTTAAAATATGTTACATATGTTGCGAATTTTATAAATGATAACTATTTATTGTGAAACATTAATTTTTAACTTTCTAAAAAAATAAATAAAATTTTCACTTTAAGCTCTTTAACATGTGACTTTAAAACACATGTTAGCATTTTCCTTAATTAATTTTTTTGAAAGGAACATAAATAATCAATGTACTGTATTATCAAAAACAAAATACCTATATTAAAGTGAAAAATGAAATCACTTGAGTAAAATAAATGAAATAACTATAAACAATGATTTATGATTTTTCTTTAAAAACCAAATTATTGGTTATTTTTGCTTTCAACTTTCCAATATTTGACGGACTATAACAAAATAATACAATGCCAAAAAGAAGAAAACCGATAAAATATAAACATATACACTTTTTTATTCCTAAAAAATAAACACTTTTTTTTATATTTTTCAATATATAGATGAAATAGCACTGTCTGAAGTAGCGATGTCAATGAGTATCTATGGGTGCGGATAGTATGATACTCATCTCTGTCCTGTTGGATAAATAAAATACCCGTGTCCGACCCGTACTCATATGGGTACCCACTATACGGGTAACCTGCAGGTATTGAGGTATCCATGGATTTTTGAATTTATTTATTTTTTTGTAGAAAGAATAATTTTTTCAATTATCAGAAAACTTCAAGTTTTAAACATCCATTAATAATCCATTCAAATTTATAAATCATACATAATCCATACAAAATTTATGATTCTTACGTTGTGCATTTCAATTTACGAAGGAACGAAATACATGACATAAAAAAAAGTAACCAAGACACATAAAGAAATTACTGTACACTGAAGTGATGAATTTTTTCAAGACAAAAAAAGATTAAATCAATTCCCACTAAGAAGTTAGAAACAAATTGAAATATCCATCTATTCATCTAAAATTAGAAAGCTCTTAAATTTAAAATAAAAAACAAATAATCATGTTAAGAAGAAGAAAACCTAGCTGCACCAAGAGGGAAGAGGAAGAGAAAGTTGTTACATAAGAAAAAACCTTCCATACAACCGTACTGTATCCATATCTATAAAATAACGTGTTGTCAAATATCCATTTATTATACTCGTAGATACTTGTTTATCTATCCGTCCCGTATCAGTGACGGATTATACCCACAGATACTCGTGAGTACGGGTGTTTTTGTCACCCCTAGTCCGAAGTTCACCAATTTGGAATATGGGTACAGGTGGTATAACAATATTAGCATTTGCCAGCCAGTTCGGTTTCGTGTTAGAGAAGAAAAAACATATATAATTAGTGGACCAAAAAAGTTTGTTTTAAACAAATAGATTAATTGTCAGAGGATGATTTTGTAGACAAAAAATAACTATATGTAGAGGATGATATAAAATACCTTTGCAGCCATCTGGATGATACGGGTTTCCTTTAAAACCATCCCTACATTTGCATCGGTAACCAAAATCAATGTCTTCATCATCACAAACACTATTATTCTTGCAAGCATAATCATCTTCACCCTTTGAAGCCGTACAATTTTTACTTCTAACACTCCAATCAAGAATCAAAGGAAGCTTCGTGTGAGGAAATTTGTCCAAATGAGAAACAGAAAAATTATAATATCCATTTTTAACAACAAAAGAATAACTACACAAAGTATCCGTGGAATTAGGAAAATCAAAAACTTGTACACTTATATTCCTCATCATAGGTGGAATATCAACTTGACAACAACCAATACCAGAACATGTTCCGCTTTCAATTCTCTTTCTATTACGGTTACATCTTGTTAAGCAACCGGTGGAATATGTTTCATTGTCGTAAATGCTGTTGAGATAACCGATACTGTCACAACCAACTGTTAAGAACTTATTTTCTCTGGGTGATATGCTGAACCTGCTGTCAGTAATGTGTAAAGTAGGTTCAGAGTAACTTCCGTCAACACAATCGCTGGAGACATAAAACGACACTTCAAGTTGTCCTTCGAGGATGCTTATGTTGGAAACTAGTACATTGCCCCAAAATAATTCTGTGTTGTTTTTACATGTGAGTTTAAATTTGGGCTCTAGGTAACAGCGACCTTTATTTGGTATTGAAGAATTGGATATTCCAAATGGATATGGAACTTTTACATTTGCACATGTGTTTTTGCACCCAGGTAGGGATGAAGGAAAGGATTCATTGGATGCAAATACTATTGTTACCATGGATATTGTTACCATTAAAATTTGGCATAGTTGTGTGAGCTTTGTGTTTTGTTTCATTGTGTTTGTTTGTTTCAATTGACAAGTTCCTTGCATTGTTTTGTAGTTTTGTTTATATATATATATATATATATATATATATATATACACACACACATTTTAGGCTAAAACAAAGAAAGAAATTCAAACCAAATTGGTATGTTTGCTACTCCTAAGAATAATGATGGGCAATCCGTAAAAAAATTACGATGAAAAAGAGATAAGCAAGAACTAAAACCAAATTGAGTTTTTTTTTTTATGTGAGACAAAAGAGGAAGAAATCTAAAAAAATGAATAATGATGCTGGTGGGTTGTTGTGGTTTTTGATGAATGTCATTTACCTTTGATTTCCTCAGTTTTGATTTTTTTTATTGGGATCATGGGTTTTGATAGAGGAGAATCTTAAAAAGTAAATTGGATTAGAATATGAAAACACGAATAATTTTAATAGGTGTTTTGTGTATTTTTTTTTATTTTTATGAAAGAGATGAAGGTATGAATATAGCTATCAAGATCTGAGTGAGGTTTTAATTAATTTATTTAATAAAAATTAAATAATAAGTTGTTTTGTTTATTGATTAGGAGTCGCCACGTCATCGTTTAACTGCCACGTAAGCATCTTTAACAGAGTTGGATGGAAAATGACTATGGTGCAAACATTATTCAACTTAAAGGACCAATATGAAACTAAAGAAATTTAAAAGACTGATTTGGGAAAAACGTAAATTTTAAAAGACTTTAGAAGGTATTTGACCAATATTTTAAGTTTACAAGGTTTCTTTGTTGGCTTGGTGGAAAGAAAGATTTAAGTTACCATGAGATAAAAAAAATATTAACCCACCATGCTTACAGTCAAAAGAAGTAGACCCCACTTTGTAGTGATAAACAATTGTACATTTGTAATTTTTTTTAGCCAAATATGCGCGGTGTGAACCGGTAATGCACCCTTTCACAAATAAGAGCAACTTTTAAATATTCACAACCCAAATCAATTTTATTTAGACATATACATATGATAAAATTTATCAGGGTTTTTGAACAATTTTTTTTTTTTATCAAGGTTCACGAGTCCATTAAATAAAAATATTTAATTAATACTATGTAATTTATTTTTCCACGTTCTTCATCTCTCGTGGACTCTTCATTTTAACCATTTTTCCCTCTTCGAATTTCATAAACTGAATCATATTTAATGTTTTTCGACAAGAATATGATGTATTCTTATTAAGTTAAACGCTTTGAGGTTTATATATTCCAATTAATACAATCTTTAACAATCAAATTGTACATTGTTGACAATTGCTCCTTGTTGAGCTAATAATTTAAATTTAAAGATGTATCTTGTTATGATCGAAATCATCAATGTTATGCTAATAAGTTTCGGAAAATGTGTAATGTGAATGAATAGCGTATACATCTTAGGAGAGAAAGAGATTAAAGAAAGTGATGCAATATATATGATAGATTAGTGAGAGATAGTCTTAAAATTGTGGTTGGATTTAACACAACGTTACCAAACCGGTTTGTGACGTGATGATTGTTTCAATTTAGAAACATTTGTTCATGTTATCTCTTATCTGATGCGAGACTCTTTAGCACAACCTCTCACGTCCAAAGCTAGACATTTGGATGTGGATATAAATGGCGAGTAGCCTGATATGCTTTCTCAAAGTTATGCTTTATTGAAGGTTGAAAAGAAGGCAAAGTTCCTTTTCAGAAAGGAAAAGAAGGTCAAGTTGTACCAGTAGCCATGTAGGTCCTTCATCATCGAGTGTGGTGAAACTCATACGGAAAAAGTCACGCATATAGTTTTGTCTTTTTATTACAAGGCTTGAATAAACTTCGTAATAGGGCTCATTGAAACCGAGAGGAAAGGATTCAGATTCTTTATTGATTGATTGATTTTTATTTTTGATCCATGTTGCTCTATGATTTGAGTATTCTTGTGTCCATTGGATGAATGAGATTGTGAGTGGAGATTTCATGTGGATAGAATTTTAGATCATGGAATGTGGTGGATCCATTGCAAATTTCTGTACTTGAAGTTAATTATTGTTTTTTTTGAATTTTTAGAGTGGTTAAAGTGTTATCACGCTATGCTGCTTAAATTAGATAGTAGTACATCTTTGACACATCTCTTTTCATATTATGATGAGTGACATCTTTAATTAATTAACGTACTAGTACTACACCAATTAGAAATCACCTAATACAGGCACAAGAAGATTTAATTGCATTCTTGAGATTGAGCGATGATGACAGTTCCAGGATCTTAATCACATCACATGAGTATAAAATTTATTAATAAAAAATTATTCCAAAATTATTAATTAATTAATTTCCATTTTTCCAGTCAAATGAATGGTTTTTTAATGTAAAATAGGCTAAGTGCGGCGTTAAGTTTCGGGGGTTCATAAGGATTAAAGTATGCCTCAAGATCTCCTCAACTTAACTTGGAAGAAATTCTTTTTTGGTCATAAACACAAGCAAAAAGTTTTTAGACACAAAGAAATGCCGGCCCAAGTTTTTTAGTTAGAGAAACTTCAACTTCTCTCTAAACTTTCTTTCTTCTTCGTTCATCGAGGAGGGGTGGTTTCAGGTCATTTTTTGACATAGAATCACCCCTCTACATCTTTTTTCCCATTTTTCTTTCAATCTAAATAAGTGGTTTTCACATATATCAAGTTTTTCCTATTGTGTTTTTTGTGATTTCGTCGTCTAAGTGCGTCGTTGTGTTGTTCGTCGTCTTATGCGGCGTTTGATTTTGCGTCTTGTCGCCAATGTTCTGCATATCGAGTGTTAACACTCCGAGTTTACCGAGTTTACGTTTTTAGGTACCAAAATCGTGTAAACTCGGAGGTAAACTCGGTTTCTGGTAAAATCGGAAGGTTTGACGAGTTTGACCGACTTAACACTCGGTAAACTCGTGTAATCTCGACCAAGTTTTACGAGTTTACATCTAACAAAAAAAAAATCAGCCTTTTTTTGGGCCCATTTTTTTTCAAAATCCAATTACTTTTCTACAAAGACCAAAGACTGGAACGTTTACTGAATAGTTACCTTTATAGTAAAACGTTGTTCATGAGATGAAACGTTTCTTTTTCTTTCTTCTCTAAGTTCTCAAACCATGAACAGGGAGCACATACCAGTTAGGGTTGCGATTTCAATGGTGGAAATTCATATTTTGACGCCGATGATTGCGACACCAGTTAGGGTTGTTGTGGTGGTATTTGTTTTTTTGAAGAAATTAACTAGTTTTATTAACAACTTTAGGAACTTATGAAACTTGCTTTTTTGGATGGTTTTATGGATGACTTAAATTTAGAGACTTATGATTCTGTGCGTTAATTTTTGTATTTTGATGCTAAATTGAGCATACCATTTTATTATGGTAGTTTAGTATAATTTTCCTTTGTAATTAAGTCATATTTTGCACTATTGATCTATTTACAATATTATATTAGCTTACATATGTCATGCATATAATAAATTTTATATAATTTTAATTTTTGGTAAACTCGTACGAGTTCTCAAGTCGAGTTTACCTAGGCAAAACGAGTTGAGGTAAACTTTCGAGTTGTAAAACCTTGTCGCAGTGTTCGTTTAGTTCCTATTGAAAGATCGATATCAGTCAATTACAAATTCAACCAATGATTTGGGCATCAACGTTGCAGATCCAGAAGCATGAGTATTTCAGTGACTTAGGTTTTATCATATTATTTGTAGGCATTTTTTCGTTGTATGTTATTAACTTGCGTGTTGTGAGTTTGTTCACAGATTCACCCTATACGTTTTTAGTGATGTTTGTATCCGATGTACTCTATCAATTTGGATGAATGAATATCGTTTTGTTTTTGTCAACAAAAAAAAAATTTAGACACACATAATTGAACAAAATTAAAGCAAAAATAATTCAATTATATGACTAAATTCTTTTTTATTTATTTTGCTCTACTTGTGTGAATGTGTCCAAACTTTTTTTATTTGTATTTATATTCAAGCAGGTCTTCCTCCTTAAGTTGGTAGTCGGCGTTGAACCCATATCCTTACGAAACATGAGCCCAACTACTAACCCATGTCCTTACGAAACATGAGCCCAACTACCCAATTTAATGTGAGATTTTTGTTTTAGTAAAATTAATATATTCTTTCATTCAAATTGGTAGAATATATCACATCTAACCATAGATTTTACATCAATAAAAATGGAAAAAACGATGAGTCTACGAACAATAATACATCATGTAAGTAAATAGCATAAAATGGAAAAACTTTTACAAATAATATCACAAAATCATAGTTACTAGACTATCCTTGTTTTCTGCAATATTCAATATGATAGAATAATCATTGATTGAATCTAAAATCGAATTTTATCCGTCAATTTGAACCAAACAACCAAAGCACTAAGATGAGAAATCAAACAACGCCACACAAAAACGACTAGCTAAAAACGCAGCATTGACATAATGAAATCATGAAAAGATACAAGAAAGAAAACTATGATCTTTATAAAAATCATTTATTTAGATTAAAAGGGGAAAATGATTGAGATAAATTTTTGACTTGATTTGTGGTTGGATGAGGTCAGTTTGTATCAATGGTGTGTCAGGTTATTTGTTCTAGCTTTAGAACAACTTTTATGAAGACACCAAAAACCAACTCAGATTGGAAAAAAGGTGAAAAATGCATAGCCGTGAAATGCCAAAATGTCTCTTGCACTCTGCATACAGGCTGAAGCGCCATGTGTAAGATAATGGAATTACTTGCCTTTTCATCATGTGAATAGAATATATATGTATATACATGTGTAGGTCAACTATCTAATTATGATAGAGCATAATTACAGGAAAATAATTATAACTAATTATGACTAATATTCTATTCTATCACACCTCCGCAGTCGAAGCGGGAGGTTCACGGACGCTTAGACTGGTCAGGAAATCATCAAAGAGAATACGAAGAAGCCCTTTGGTGAAGATGCTTACAATCTCGTGTCTTGAGGGAACACAAAGAACATGTGCCGGACCACGAGCTACTTTTTCCCGAACAAAATTAATGTCCATCTCAATGTGTTTGGTACACTGATGCTGCACAGGATTACCAGATAGGTAGATGAAACTAATATTGTCACAATACACCAGAGCGGCCTGAGAAATGGGAAAATGAAGCTCCAATAGAAGATTGCGAATCCAACATGATTCAAGGACAACATTTGCAACGCCCCTATATTCAACTTCAGCACTAGAAGGAGAAAGAGTAGGCTGCCTTTTGGAAGACCAAGAGATAGGGTTGTCACCGAGAAAAACACAGTACCTAGATGTTGAGCGTCGAGTTTCAGGACATCCACCTCAATCAGCATCCATGTAGGAGATAAGCTTGGTAACTTGGGATGGTGATAAATGTAATCCAAAGTGTATGATACCCTGTACATAACGCATAATTCGCTTGATATACAAATGATCACTAGTGGATTTAAGGAAAACACTAGTGAGATTTTAGTTGCTGTAAAAGTGTTGAACAATACACCGGGAGAAGAAAAAGAGTTCATAACTGAAATGGAAATTAAGGGCAAAATCTACGTCATCAACGTTGTTCGTTTGCTTGGGTTTTGTGCAGATGGAATTCACCGCACTCTTGTATACAATTTGTTTCCAAAAGGTTCTCTACAAAGCTTCAGTTTTCCACCTGATAAAAAAGACAATTTAATGGGGTGGGAGAAGCTACAACAAATTTTCCTTAGTATAGAGAAAGGAATTGAGTATCTTCACGAAGGATGTATCCATCCAATTCTTCACTTTGACATCAACCCTCACAATGTTTTGCAAGATGACACATTCACGCCAAAAATTTTAGATTTTGGTCTCGCCAAATTATGTTCTAAGAACCATTTTTTGGTGTCCATAACCTCTGGTAGAGGAAACTTGGGATATATGGCGCCTGAAGTTTTGTCACAAAATGTTGGAAATGTTTGATATTTACAGTTACGGGATATTGATGCTTGAAATGGTTGGAGAAAGAAAGAATGTAGATTCATCATCCACAAAAAATCTTCATGTTTTATACCCATAATGGATTCATAACTTATTGGAAAGAGACGTATATATAACTATTGAAGGTTAAGGTGATGTTAAATTTGCAAAGAAACTCGCAATTGCGGAATATTAGTTTATTCAATGGCAACCAATAAATCTTCCTTCCATAAAAACTGTCATGCATGAAAATGTTGGAAATAAGAGATCACAACCATTTGACTATTCCACCTAAGACCTTTTCATTCCACCAATTCCATTACCATTAGTGAAGGCTCTTTAACAAGACGACCTTTTCAAATGGAAGTGATTCAAAAATAAAGGAACGATAATCATCTTAGATTAAGCAAAACAATTTCTTTATGTTAAATTGATTTCTTTTCTTTGAATATGCACTCAATCCTAAGATTAACCTTTTAGCTCAAACATAGCCACATGAAGGAATAAAAACATCAAATTTTTACATTTAAATTAGATCAAATTATTAAAATCTAGTTTAAAAAATATTTACTCCTAAAATGATGATTAATTAAACCTAGGCACTCAATTTTAAAAACTGTTAATATCCCAACCCAGTATAATACAATTTATCCTACACAAAAACATGTTAAAATTACAATCAGATTCAAGTAGAGTGTGCTATTATTAAGCTTATGATATTTTTAGGGTCACTGAACAGAATGGAAGAGTAGAATTTTCAAAAGAACAAGTGTTTTAGGTATGATGGATTTTAACAAGTGTTAAGAAGACTAGAAGTATTCTCTAATAGAGGATTAGTCATGTCTTCCCCCGAATCGCCAGAACTAATGAAGTCACTGGATGTTGTTTGGTCTGAGTTGGTTGTTTCGTCTCTTGAAATTATTTCATCTGGATACATTGTTGGTTCTGGAGGCATTTCAAGGCTTTCGATATCTCCTTCAAGCATCTCCACTACTTTATTCATTGATGGACGATCATTTGGCTTCAATTGTATACACCAAAGAGCGACAATGATCATCTTTTTTATGATTTTCAAATCCTCCTCTGTGATATCTTCTATTTCTATTTCTCCCTCTTTTTCAAGTTGATCATATACCCAAAAGGGAAAATAAATCTGGCTTGAATGCTCCGCATTGGAATTGAGGTTTTTCCTCTTGCTTGCCATCTCCATCAAAGGCATCCCAAAGTTATAAACATCAGCTTTATAGAACACTCCCCCAATACTTTTGTAGAACAATTCTGGAGCCATGTATCCAATTGTTCCTTTAGTTGCGGTCATTGTTACAATGCTATTCTTTACTGAATATAGCTTTGCCAGCCCAAAGTCAGATATCTTTGGGATAAAGTTCTTGTCAAGCAAGACATTGTGGGGCTTAATATCAAAATGCAAAATCTTCATTTCACATCCATGGTGGAGATAAGCAATCCCACGAGCTACTTCTTCTGAAATATCATGTATTCTTTTGTAGCTTAAATTTATAGTCCCTTCTTTAGAGAAAATAAATTTATCAAGAGATCCATTAGGCATGAATTCATAAATAAGAGTGGGTTTAATTGATCCCTCAATACAAAATCCATGTAATTGAACCACATTTAAATGATGTATTCTTCCAATATTTGTGACTTCACCGATAAAGTCTTGCTCGTTTCCTTTAAGATTACCCCAACATCTTTATTACCACACAAACCTTCCTTCGCCCAACTTTTCAATGAAATGGTGATCTTTTTATGACATTATAAATTAAAATATATTTAATTCCTACCCATTGACAAACCTAAGGCCAATATGCTATTGTAATAATTTAATAAAAACATTCTGTCAAAAATAATATTTTTTTTTTGAAGAAGCTAAACTAGCCCACTCAAATTGACACCAAAAGGAATTGAACCTGAGACATTGAGGAGGAGCACAATCCCAAGTCATTCTGTCAAAAATAATATTGTTTACAACATGCAGCACATTTGCAATTGTGAATTTGTTGTCTTTTACGATTTGCATAGAATTTGGATGATCATCAATGATCTAATGGATAGGACTGATTGATTTAATTTTTTAAACTCTTAGATATGGTATCATCTATTCAAGTGAATAGTTTTGTTCTAGCAGTATATAGTGTATTTTGTTCTAGACAATACTTCTGAAGACAAACTCTTTTTTATAAATATTAATACTTAAGGACACACTACTACACTGTTAATTTTTGTCCATCATAAATAGTACATCAAATAAAATCTTATTACAAAGTGAATTCGAAATCAATCAAACAGAAATAGAAATATAAATATTTTGACATGTCACAATCATCTTCCATCATCCTCGGCAATCAACGGTTGATCCTTCAAGCTATCATACCCACTATATTCAAGGTTATAGCTATCACCAGTTTCATCATAAAAGCTAGAAGATGCCTCATGAAGTAAGCGTTGGCTTTCCCCAAAATTTAGCTCTGTATCATTCCATGGATGCTTCTCCTTTAACCTTATACCATCCAACTCCATAGCCACTTCCTTCATACTAGGTCTTTCCTCTCCTCGAAGTCTCAAACACTTTGCTGCAAGAATAGCAACCTCCTTAATCTCTCCCTTGTTATCATCATTCAAAATTCCAACTTGAATAGCTTCAAAAAGTTTATCTTGTTTTAAACAAGACAAAAAGTGCATAGCAAGACTAATGGTCTCTTCTGGCCTATTAAAATCAAGAGGTTTGTCCCCGGTTAGAAGTTCTGCAAGAACTACTCCAAAGCTATAAACATCACTTTTCTCCGTTAATTGATGTGTTTGCATGTACTCTGGGTCTAAGTATCCAAGTGTCCCTTGTACCACTGTTGCTATCTCTGTTTGATCAAGTGGAACCAATTTTGAAGCTCCGAAATCGGAAACTTTTGCAGTGTAATTGTCATCCAAGAGAATGTTGGTACTCTTAACATCTCTATGGATAATTGGAATTGATGCAGATGAATGTAGATAAGATAAAGATTCTGCTGTCTCTGCTGCTATCCTTAAACGTGTTTCCCATGTTGGATTATTTATTTTATCCTTAGTATAGTGTATGTACTCGAAAAGTGTTCCGTGGCTAACGAATTCATAGACCAAGGAAGGAACTTCTGTCTCTAAACAACACCCTAAAAGTTTGACAACATTCCTATGATTTATTTGGGACAGAATAACTACCTCGTTAATGAATTGCTCGATTTGATTTGCGTCTATTATTCTGGACTTTTTGACAGCCACGATTCTGTTATCGGGTAAAACTCCTTTGAAAACTGTACCAAAACCTCCTTTGCCAATGATTAAGCTTTCGTCGTAGTTGTTGGTAGCTTTTTTAAGTTCCTTTTCTGTGAATATCTGAGCAGATTGAGACGTGTCTTCTCTTGTAGAGAGTTTTTGTAGCAAAATGAAACCACCATTTTGTTGAAAGAATTTTTGCTTTAGTTTGATGAGTTTTCTTTTTTGGTATATCAAGTATAGAGATGAAATCCCCACAAATAGAATAATGATTCCAGCACTTGATCCTGCATTTGAAATGTGTAAAAGCCAATTCTTAAACTATACTACAAATCAAATATCAAAAGCTAACTGGTTTTATCACATTTATCTCATAGCCCTTAAATTCTTCAGATAAAAAAATTCTGATAAGTAGAATTTCGACTTTAAGTTAAGAAAATTTGAATAAAAATTGTATTGGTTTCAGTAATGGAACTCTGTATTAATTCAATCTTAATTAAAAACAAGTATCTAATTGAAAATTTGGGATATTCTTAGAGGCTTACCAATGACAACCTTGGTAACTACATCTTGTGTATGACACCCTCCTTGTTTTGTTCCATTTCCAGATTGCCCCTTCGGACAAAAACATTCGTGACTTCCATCCTTATTGCGACAGTGATTTTCATCTATGCATGTGTTATTCGATGTCTTACATTCGTCAATGTCTGCACGTGTATATAAGAGAAATAATTAATTGGGTCATGCTAAAATGTGTTACATACGTTAAGGATTTTCTAAATGGTAACTATTTATTATGAAACATTAATTTTCAACTTTTTTAAAAAATAAACAAAATTTCCACTTTAAGTTTTCTAACATGTGCCTTTAATGTTTGTCGAAAAAAAAAACATGTGCCTTTAAAACACATGTTAGCATTTTCCTTAATTCATATTTTTTCAAAGGAATATAAATCATTAATGTACTGTATTATCAAAAACGAAATACCTATATTAAAGTGAAAAATTAAATCACTTAGGTAAAATAAATGAAATAACTATAAACAATGATTTATGCTTTTTCTTTAAAAAAAAATTATTGGTGATTTTTGCTTATGAAATAGAAACCGCATAGAAACTAATTCTAACATCAACCTTCGAAAGTTTGACGGACTAATAACAAAAAAACAACGCCTAGAAGAAGAAAACAGATAAAATATAAACATATACACTATTTTATCCCTAAAAAATAAACACTTATTTTTTATATTTTTTCAATCTATAGATGAAGTAGCACGCTACGAAGTAGGAATGTCAATGAGTATCCATGGGTACGGATAGTATGATACCCATCCCCGTCCCGTTGGATAAATAAAATACTCGTACCCGTCCCGTACCTGGATGGGTACCCACTATACGGGTAATCCGCAGGTATTGAGGTATTCATGGTACCAATGGATTATTAAGAAAACTTCAACTTTAAACATCTATACATAATCCATTCAAATTTATAAATCATACATAATGCATACAAAATTCATGATTCTTACATCGTGCGTTTCAATTTAGAAAGGAACAAAATACATGACATAAAAGAAAAAGTAACCAAGACACATATAAAGAAATTACTAAACAGTGAGGTGATGAATTTTTTCAAGACAAAAAAAGATTAAATCAATTTCAACAGAGAAGTTAGAACCAAATTGAAATATTCATGTATTCATCTAAAATTATAAAGCTATAAAATTTAAAATAAAAAACAAATAATCATGTTAAGAAGATGAAAACCTAGCTACACCAAATGGGATGAGGAAGAGAAAGTTGTGACATAAGAAAAAAGATGTCGTACAACCGTACAGTAAGCTAAATTAGCATTTGCCGGCCAGTTCAGTTTCGTGTTAGAGAAGAAAAAATATATATAATTAGTGGGACCAAAAAAGTTTGTTTTTAAACTAACAGATTAATTGTCAGAGGATGATTTTGTAGACAAAAAAAAACTAGATGTAGAGGATGAATTAAAATACCTATGCAGCCATCTGGAAGATACGGGTTTCCTTTAAAACCATCCCTACATTTGCATCGGTAACCAAAATCAATATCTTCATCATCACAAACACTATTATTCTTGCAAGCATAATCATCTCCACCCTTTGAAGCCGTACAGTTTTTACTTCCAACACTCCAATCAAGAATCAAAGGAAGCTCCTGGTAAGGAAATTTGTCCAAATGAGAAACATTAAACTTATAATCTCCATTTTTAACAACAAAAGAATAGCTACATCTCAAAGATTCATTGAAATCAAAAAAACTAGAAGCTTGTATACTTATATTCCTCATCTTTGGTGGAATATCAACTTCACAACAACCAATACCCGAACATGTTCCGTTTTCAATTCTCTTTCGATTACCGTTACATCTTGTTAAGCAACCGGTGGAATATGTTTCGTTGTCGAAAATGCTGTTGAGATAACCGTAACTATCACAACCAACGGTTAAGAACTTGTTTTCTTTGCGTGATATGCTGAACTTGCCGACAGTTTCGAAACTTGGCATAGTAGTACTGTAAGTGGAATTTTTGTTATTACAATAACTTGAGACATAATTTAACACGTTTAGTTGACCTTGGAGGAAATTTATGTTGGTAACTGGTACATCGTACCAGAATAAGTTCGTGTTGTTTTCACATATGAGTTCAAATTTGGGCTCTAGGTAACAGGGACCTTGATTTGGTATTGATGAATTTGATATTCCAAATGGAAATGGAATATTTTTGACATCTCCACATGTGATTTTGCATCCGGGTAAGGATGAAGAAAAGGATTCATTGGATCCAAATACTACTGTTACCATGGTTATTGCTGTTACCATTAAAATTTCGCATAGTTGTGTGAGCTTTGTGTTTTGTTTCATTGTGTTTGTTTGTGTCAATTGACAAGTTCCTTGCATTGTTTTGTAGTTTTGTTGTTTATATATATGTGACATTTTAAGTTTACAAGGTTTCATTGCTGGCTGGGTGGAAAGAAAGATTTAAGTTACCATAAGGTCAAAAAATATCAACCCACCATGGTTACAGTCAAAAGAAGAGGACCCCACTTTGGGACTGTGCTGACTGTATGTAGTGATAAACCATTGTACATGTTTTGTTTTAGCCGAATGTAGGCGGTGTGAACCGGTAAGGCACCATTTCACAAATAAGAGTAGCTTTTAAATATTCACAACCCAAATCAATTTTATTTAGACATTTTGTAACCAAAAAAATAAAAAATATGACATTTTAAACAAAAAATGCCATCCCCAGCAAATAACAAACTTTAATTGGAGCAAATTTAATTCGCGAGACCTTCGCTATAAAGATTAATGTTTTATCAAGGTTTACGAGCCCCTTAAATAAAAATATTTAATTAAAACTATGTAATTTCTTTTTCCACGTTCTTCATCTCTTGTGGACTCTTCATTTTAACTATTTTCCCCTCTTCAAATTTCATAAACTGAATTATATTTAATGTTTTTTGAATTATAAAATTTGAAATGTATTTGACTCAGTTTAGTGTCCTTTACTACTATTAATGTTTCTTCGATCACAAAAGTACACAATCTAATATTATGTTATCAGTTAATAAGTTTTGGAAAATGTCTAATGTAAATAAATAATATATACATCTTAGGTGAGAAAGAGATTAAAGAAAGTGATGCATTATATATGATAGATTAGTGATATGATTGAAAGTAAGAGATAGTCTTAGAAATCGTCGTTGGATCTAACACAACGTTACAAAACCGGATTGTGACGTGAGGATTATCCCAATTTAAAAACACTTGTTCATGTCATCTCTTATCTGATGTGAGACTCTTTAACACACCCTCTCATGACTAAAGCTAGACATTTGGATTGTGGATATAAATGGCGGGTAGCCTGATAGCGAGAAACTTGATAGCAAGTGTCTCAATGGATATTAGAGAAGACTCCGATATCATTTTATAAATCATGGTTGGATTTAATACAACCTCACAAAATCGACTTATGAGATGTTGATTGCCCCACTATAACAGTTGTTAGAGTCATCTCTTATCCGACACGAAACTCTAACAAATAGAAATATAATAAGATATTAAATGAATTTATAAGAATACATATGATGCTTAAATATAAGGATAAAGCTAAGTCTAGCGAACAAAATCATCCCGAAATCTTCAAGAATACAGTTCATTGACTAATTAACACCACCACGAGATGTATTCTGCTAATTCAGGAGTTAAATCACAAAAACTGCATTGTGGTTCGTGAATTTCTAAGATATTAAAACAAAATGTTGACATTCTATAAAAGATGTACGCTGTGTGTGGTTCGTGAATTTCTGTGAAAGATCATTTCGCTGGATATAGCAGCGCTCAAGATATAATGGTTGTACTAGTAGCCCTACAAGTCCTTCGTCATCGAGTGTGGGTGTAAACTTATTATACTGAAAAAGTCACGCATATAGGTTTTTCTTTTTATTAACAGGCTTGATTAATTTCCTAATAGGGCTAATTGAAATCGAGAGGATTTAGATTCTTTATTGATTGATTGATTTTTATTTTGGATCCATGTTGCTCTATGATTTGAGTAATCTTGTGGCCAATGGGATTAATGAGATTGAGAGTGGAGATTTCATGTGGATAGAATTTGAGATCATGGAATGTGGTGGATCCATTGCAAATTTATGTACTTGGAGTTATTATTGTGTTGTTTGAATTTTTAGAGTGGTTAATGTGTTATCACATTATGCTACTTAAATTAGACAGTAGTACATCTTTGACACATCTTTTTTCATATTATGATGAGTGTTTTCAACTTAATAAATTCATCAACTTCATATTATAACAATAGTACATCTTTAATTAATTGACGTACAAGAAAAATTCCCTGCATTCTTGAAATTGCGCGATGATGACAGTTCCAGGATCATAATCACATGAGTAAAAAAATGAGTAAGTAAATATACAGTTTCAACTCATCAAATGGTATTGATTTGTGTTTTTACCCCTGGTTCTGATTTTTAAAATTTATTTATACAAAATTATTCCAAAATTATTAATGAATTTTCATTTTTCCGGTCAAATGAATGGTTTTTTTAATGTAAAAGAGGCTAAGTGCGCCAAGATCTCCTCAACTTAAGTTGGGAGAAATTCTTTTTTAGTCAAAAACACAAGCAAAAAGTTTTTTTTTAAGAAGAGCAAAAAGTTTTTAGACACACATAATCGAACAAAATTAAAGAAAAAAATAATTGAATGATGTGCCTAATTTCTTTTTCATTTATTTTGCTCTATTTGTATGAGTGTGCCCAAATTTTTTTTTATTTGTATTTGTGTTCAAGTAAGTCTTCTTCGTTTGATTGGTAGCGGACGTTGAACTCATGTCCTTACGAGACATGGGCCCAACTCCTAACCAACCTTCATTGGCATAATTTTTTTCTTCAATTGTATAAGAAATATTTTGGTGTATTTTCGTGTTACTTGTTATAAGAAAAAGAAGCTTATTTTCAAATGCACTTGTTGTTTTATTTTATAATTTCAACCAAACGAACAAAACACTATGATGAGAAATCAAACAACGCAGTAGCTAAAAACAAAACATTGAGATAATGAAATCATGAAGAGAAACAAGAAAGAAAACTATGATCTTTATAAAAAATCATTTATTTTGATTAAAAGGGGAAAACAAGATGGGGTGAATCGCTCATTTTCAATAGATGAAGAATATAAAACTTAGAGAAAATGAGAGGGTTATTATAAAAAATCAGGGCCGACTAGGATCATTGATGATTAGAGTATATTTGAAATAAGACTATTACTTTTTCGACCTGTTTGTTTCTAGCGCACCCTATTTTTTTTTCCAAAAATACCAATCGTCTGGATTATATAATCCGAACTAATTTTGGATTATATAAATCCGAAACTTTTTGAGCCTTTTGGAGCTTGTAGCACCATGAGGGATCTTGATGCTAAAGTGCATTGATTGGGTTTGGATTATATAATATGGACTGACTTTGGACATTCGAATTATATAATAAATGTGTCAAACACCACGTAAAATGTCAACATCTGGGGTAAAAAATGAGGTTTCCGGATATAATCCGGAATGTGTAAAACCAGTCCAGAATATATAATCCGAACTACATCAGAAGAGAGACAGTATTGACTGTTTTGGGCTGAAACATGCATTTGGCGCATTAGATTGCTTCTCAATGATATAACCATGCATTTGACCATATGTTCAAACATAAAATTTAATTCAAAACAACAATTAACAACACAACATAATTTTCAAAACAAAACATTAATAAAAAATAAAAATAAAAATAATTCAAATGTTACATCACCGAATATTCAAACATAACATAATTTAATTCAAAACAACAATTAACAACACAACATAATTTTCAAAACAAAACATTAATAAAATATAAAAATAAAAATAATTCAAATGTTACATCACTGAATATTCAAACATAACATAATCAAAAATTAAAATAATCCAATGGTTACACCCCAGCCACCCTCAACATTACGCCTACAACGATAAACCTTCCCTCTATGAACTTCTCTCAAGACTTCCTCTAAATATTGTCATGCCTCAGACCCTTACAACACCACATCAGTGGACATAAAAACATATATATGCTCTCCAATATGGCCCAACCTTCCACCCAGCTCTGAGAACCCATGCTCTCCATCCTCCTCAATCGCAATTTCATCAAAGGCCTCTTGATTTGCTGGTCTTGGGACCTGAACATCCTCCAGTGAATGAATCATGCATGGATGTGAGATGTTGTAATACCATTTGATGTATCCTTCTTCCCCCTCCACACACTGTAGTGCACAGTGACCCAACTGTTGAGGTGTCAGCGCATGATCAATATGGTGCTGAAAGCAGTAGGTCCACTAAGGTCTCCTGGGGAGGTGCATTTTCATATGGATGTCTGGGGACGGTCTGTTAGTACCCAAACTGATGAAGCACCCGCTCCAGAAGATATCTTACCTTGTTGTTACCGTATCTGAGCCATCCAGAGTAAAGGCTGCACGCTCAAATGGACATGCAACATGGTGCTCTCCATATGTGGCCATGATAACTCCCGCTAGATCCAACTAATCCAGATGCCCTTTGTACTCGTCTGGTGCAAACAAACATACCCATGGTACAAAAAGCACGGTGCGTGGATGTTGACGTTCTCGATATCCACCCCACGCATCCTTGTTGCCTGTACCCCTAAAATAATGATACACCTAAGCCTGAAACAAAGAAAATCCTATATAATTATACAAACAATCAACAATTATAGATGAAAAAACAAACATAATTATTTATTTATACTTGGAACAAAGTCAAGTATCTTGATAAATGCTTGGTGTTGTAATGGGAAGCATTGTTAACCTCCCTATACAAGTATGATAGTGCAACAACTCCCCATGAATAATCAACAACAACTTCCAAGTCTCTAAAGTACTTCAGATAGGCAACATCCACATAGTAGGCGCTCTCGTCAGTGAAGACCGTGATCCCCGCCAAGTATAACAAATACATGTGGATAGCCTGCTCCTGCAAATTCTACTCCTCCTCCTCCATATCACCCTCATTATCAACTCCAACTTCTCTAAAAGACGCTCCTTGACAATCCTCCTCAAGTAGACGAATCGGGCATGTGAACCTCTGGTGTTAATCACCTCCTCAATAGCATATCCCGGATTAGAGCCCAAATACCGAATCATAATCTCCACGGCCTCGTCCCTTGTCAATTCCTCGTGGCCCAAAAGCATGCCATCAATGGGGAGATGCAGCAAACAGGACACATCAAGTGTCACTCTCATCTCCCCAAACAGAATATGGAAGCTCGAAGTCTCCTCGTGCCACTTCTCAACAAATGCAGAACACAAGCCATGGTCAATCTAGTTGTATCTGGTATCCTGAAGCCAAGAAAGACCGATGACACTCAGTCCATCACGCCACCATCGTGCAGTCATGATAGCCCTGTCCTCATCCCCATGTATCGCATCAATCTTCTTCTCGTTGTTGATGCATTTTAAATATCCTCGCCACTGCAAAAATTAAAAACAAAACATTAACATTAGTTTCACAAAGATTAACAATAGTTGACAATCATTAAAGTATCACATTAATAGGTACCTCTCCCTCAGCCGCCTTCTTGGCCACATGAACATGGTACCTCGTCAGCAGGGTAGTGTTGTGTGGGCCACCAGGATAGTGATCAAGAGGCTGAGGCTCTGGCACACACTTCCCCCGCCGCTGCTGCTGGCCATCATCCACATCAACATTCTCCTCAGCCTCAGCCTCAACCTCAGCATCATCCTCCACCTGATGCTCCATGTCCATCTGATCATACTCTGGACCAGCTTGAGGATGAGGCTCGTCGTCAGCATCAGCACAACGTTCCTTTGCTAGCCCTATGCTTGGGACCTAGAACTAGACCCTCCGCCTCCACCTTCTGTCGACGGTCTCTCCAAATGGAAGCATTCATAACAAAGTTATCATCCATTCTACGATCAACATGATCCATACCTGTAACATGCATATTAGGGTACCGCACAATCAGCATAAAATGCACACCACGGGAAAACACACTAGTACAATTCGGATTTTACAACCCGAACAACAACAATATAGTTCGGGTTATAAAATCCGAACAACTTCAGTGTTGAGGAAAAAAAATATTGATCAAATTAACTTGCATGCATAAGGAATCAGTACTTACCTTCAATATGATTTTTGTTAAACCTTCGAATGTGATGATTTTAAGCAAAAAAAATCTAACTTTGGACAAATTTGTTTGGTTCGGATTTTGGGATAAGGGAGAGAGAAAGTGAAAAGTTGAAACTGTAACTTTGAGGAGGGTTGATTTTCCTTTTATATATCGAATCTGTCCGGATTCTATAATCTGTATTAAATTTCGTATTTTTTCGGATTTCATAATCCGAAGGGTACTATCATAGTTTTGTAGTAGTTGTTTTGGCCAAGAATGGTCATAATTGTACATTGGTGGTCTTTGACATCTCTTTTCTTATGACCTTTTCTTTCTAGGGATATAATTGATTGTTTTTTTGCATAGGTTATCCACTTTATAACTCTGATGTATTAGTTCAGACCTCTCTGGTCTTTTAACTCTGCATAGGGTATCCTGAAGCCAAGAAAGACCGGTGAAACTCAGTCCATCACGCAACCATCGTGCAGTCATAATAGCCATGTCCTTATCCTCATGTATCGCATCAATCTTCTTCCCGTTGTTGATGCATTTTAAATATCCTTGCCACTGCAAAAATTAAAAATAAAACATTAACATTAATTTCACAAAGATTAACAATAGTTGATAATCATTAAAGTATCACATTAATAGGTACCTCTCCATCAGCCGCCTTCTTGGCCACATGAACATGGTACCTCGTCAGCAGGGTAGTGTTGTGTGGGCCACCAGGATAGTGATCAAGAGGCTGAGCCTCCGGTACACACTTCCACCGCCGCTGTTGCTAGCTATCATCCACATCCTCCTCAGCCTCAACATTACCCACATCCTCCTCAATCTCAACATCATCCTCCACCTGATGCTCCATGTCCATCTGATCATACTCTGGACCAGCTTGAGGCTGAGGCTTGTCGTCAGCATCAACACGACATTCCTTTGCCAACCCTATGCTTGGGACCTGGAACTAGACCCTCCGCCTCCACCTTCTGTCGATGGTCTCTCCTAATGGAAGCATGCATAACAAAGTTATCACCCATTCTACGATCAACATGATCGATACCTGTAACATGCATATTAGGGTACCGCACAATCAGCATAAAATGCACAACACGGGAAAACGCACTAGTACAATTCGGATTTTACAATAAGAACAACAACAATATAGTTCGGGTTATAAAATCCGAACAACTTCAGTGTTCAAGAAAAAAAATATTGATCAAATTAACTTGCATGCATAAGGAATCAGTACTTACCTTCAATATGATTTTTGTTAAACCTTCGAATGTGATGATTTTGAGCAAAAAAAATCTAACTTTGGACAAATTTGTTTGGTTCGGATTTTGGGATAAGGAAGAGAGAGAGAAAGTGAAAAGTTAAAACTGTAAAACTGTAACTTTGGGAAGGGTTGATTTTCCTTATATATATCGAATCTGTCCGGATTCTATAATCTGAATTAAATTTCGTATTTTTTCGGATTTCATAATCCGAAGGGTATTATCATAGTTTTGTAGTAGTTGTTTTGGCCAAGAATGGTCATAATTGTACATTGGTGGTCTTTGACACCTCTTTTCTTATGACCTTTTCTTTCTAGGGATATAATTGGTTGTTTTTTTTCCTAGGTTATCTGCTTTATAACTCTGATGTATTAGTTCAGACCTCTCCGGTCTTTTATTTTAGTGCTTTAATAAAAAAAAATCTTTTTTTTTACCGATGATAAAGAAATTCTAAAAACTCGTTGTTATGTGTAAACCCATTATTTTATGCTATGCAGTTTAGATTAAGAAAATGCTGTACATAAGAGGAATGCACGAAATCCATACGAAGCAACGTGTTAGAGTGAATTTTGATGATCAAAGTTTCCTTATTTATAGTGTACAAACCCAACAAAATAAAGAAAAAAGGGACACCACTTGTGTACCATTTGAATACCAATGTTCTATAACATTGATCAATGAAGGTGTGACACATAGGAAGATCTAAAGAGGAAAGAGAAAAGATATGTATGTAAAGTACTATGTGGCACACCTTCATTAGTCAATGTTATATAACACTGGTATCCTAAGACCATCCACAACGGTGGGTGTTTCACCTATTTAACATCACATTAATAAGCATCTCCATTGTAGAGTATAATATATGGGTGTTTATAGAGAAAAGTGGCTATAGAAGCACCCTCTCTCAATTTTTCGCAGGTCCTATTTAATAATTCTTAAAAAAAATATATTTTTTTGTTGAAATGTAATGATATAAGATTTATTGCGGGACCTATTTAATAATTTTTTTTGAGGTGCTGGATTGGAGAAAATTAGTGGTTATTAAGTACTACGGTAAAATAAGTGAGGGGACCCATTTAAGCACCTAATTCGGGGTGTGCTTAGTTGTGGATGGTCTAATGCTACACAAGTGGTGTCCTAAAAAAAGTGTTGCACTTGTATATATTAAGTTGTTAATTGATTTCCTATAGTCCATGTTTTGAATGCAGTATATACCTTATCAAAACCTTATCATTTAATGCAGTATATACCTTATCAAAACCTTATCATTTATTAAATAGAAATCATACATTTTACGAAAACAAGTTAGTGTGAACTCAAATCTTATCTCAGTATGAAATTGAGAATATTATATTGGCTCATTAATTGATTATTTCCTTCGGAGAAACACATTGAATTCTTTTTATGATATATAATTTTTACCTTAATGTTGTATGATAATGAAAGCTTTTGGCATCCTTGTTATTTAAATTTTTTGTTTGGTGGCCGAGGTTTGAATCCAGACTTTGCATATATTATATATGCATCTTTATACCAACTGAGTTAAGCTCATGAGGACCTCTTGTTATTTAATTTAGATCAATTGTTAAGTGGTCATTTATTAAAAAGTTGTTATATTTTTTTAATTAGTAGTAATTAAATATTTATATAAATGCGTTTTGAATAAGGGGTCTGGTAGTGTGGGAATTGCTTTTCAAATAAACTATAGGAAATTGGAATCATGCATACTTTTTGGCTTGATTTGTGGTTTGATGGGGTCGATTTTTATGAAAGGTGTATCAGCTTATTTGGTCTAGCTTTAGAACAACTTTTATGAAGACACCAAAATCCATCTCTGACCGGAAATGCAAAGCCGCGAAATGCCAAAATGTTGTCTCATGCACTACGCAGACAGTTTCAAGTGCCCACACTTCTATGACTGAAAAACGCACCATTTGCGCACAGCCTCATTCGCCTAGCCTTTAAACTGAAATGCTATGCGTCTCTGTATGAAAATTACTATTATAAAAGCCTAGTTTCGAAAAAAAAATTAGGGTTAACACTTGGGGAACACTTTGTATACCTAAAGGAATCGTTGGAAACCTTTTTGAGGCTTAGAATAGAAATTAAAGATTTTCACTTTAGAAACAAGAGGTGAAGATTCAATTCATCCTTCTCATGTGTAATTTTATCTCTTTCCTTCCACTAGTTAGTTTAGCATTGTTTTGATTACATACCAAAATTAGGATTAATTAGAATTGAATGTATAAGAGTCTCCCTCATGGTTCTATAACCATGTTTAAAGTTTTCTCCACTTTGTAAATCATGCTATTGTTATGAATCAATTCACTTCTTTGAAAATTATCTAAATAAGGTTTCGAATGTTTGTTAATCGATTTATGAATCGATTCATATTGATTTTATTATATATCAATTCAACCTTTACATGTGAATCGATTCATTGCTTTGAAATATCAATCTTATGTAGATTTATGCATTCTGTGAATCATTCATAATGTTTTATATTAGTCGTATCGATTTGTTAAAACTGATATTTTTAACGAGATGACTAATTTTCTATTTTTTTTTTCTTTCAAATTCTTTATAAATCTTAACAGGTCCACTTTTCAAAAGAATGAAGCTTTCTCACTTTCTTTTCTCAAAATACAATACTAGGGAACTAGGAAAATACAGTCAGGTGATGAATATTGGATGCAACATCAAACTCTAACATTTATTGCAAGGAAACAAGATTCCAAAGAGTCCCATAAGATAATATAAAAATCCATGCTCGAGATCGCATAAATAGAGCTTTGATCACCGAAGTACCACCTGCAGACTACGTTTTTGAAAACATGCGCAAAAACATCATAAAGGTGACTATTTGAAAATCATGAATGAGAAAGTGCAACTATAAGAAAAATAACAAATTATACACATATATCATTTGAAAATTGATAGACATATTATCACGATTGACCATGTTAAATATTTATGTCATATAATCCTTAAGAGGAAAATTGATGCATGATGACATATTCCACTAATCCTAATATGACATTTTAAGAATGCGTGGATAGATATTTGAGCCTAGAAAATTTGAATATGAGCCAAGTAGTAAGGATACATAAAAATTGGAATATTTTTGTCATACAATTTCAACTGGTAATGTTTTGATGAAACAAACACCAAATCAAAAGAAGAATTAGTACTAATAGTTTATTTAAGTGTGTACCGTAAGTTCGATAATTTAAGTGATTAGGGTATAACTTTTTTAATTTTCAAAGTGACATTGATTACGGTATAATATTTTTTTTCCAACTGAGTCAATCATTGGGAAAGTATATTCATGATCCATATAGGCATGTAATTGTAAGAATAATTTAATTTTATCGAAAAATTTAAAGATGAGAGAATGATGATTGAATTCAAGACTGAGAAAACACTAGGAAACAAAGAATATCACTATAACGTTTATATTTATCTCCCTTCATAAGTACTATTGAAGTTTGAACTCAGAACCTTCGAATCTATGACATGTTTTTTTATCTTTTAACAACTACATCAAACTATTGGAGCTCTCTATGAATTTGTCCTGTCTTTATTGATATGTGAAAATTAAATAAATACTTCTTTTGACTTTAATCATATATTGCTTTTGACCAATCCATTTAATCATATATTGCTATAAGTTTCATCATTTCTTTTGTTAGAACAAATTAGACCTTGCATTATATTTTTAGATGGCTGGAGCACATAGTGCTTTGATTACGCTACTGAATCCTGCTTATCAATAGCAGTGATCATGACGATTGTTCAACAGAATTATCATTTTGTGACGATTGTTTAAATTAGCTATGATCACTAAACATGTACTTTTTCGACCCAAACAATTGAGTTCTGAAAATGTAACTGGAACAGAAACTTAACCGTTCTTCATTTCTACCTTATTACCAATTTGATTCAGAATTAGAAACAATGATGTCCATTTTCAATTGCTCTTCGGTTCAGAAACGACACTTGAGAAACCAAGATCAGATATACGATGATTCACAAGATATGATCACTTGTGTGCTTTTATTGGTGCAAATCGCCTATGACTAATTTCCTCATTTTAAGTTGGCCCAAAACAAATTGTGCAGTTTGCGAAGCAAAAGACATGACATGTAGATGGAACCATAGTCATAGAATTCGGTCAAAAACCTCGGAACCGCGAACCAATTAGTCGGTACCGGTTCCTAGTACTTTTTCGAATTGGTACTCTTGAATTCTTGCATAATTTGCAGAAAACAGAGTACTCACGTACCAGTACCACCGAGTACTTGAGAAACATTTAACTAGTTTCTAGCTATTCAAGCAATTTACAAATAAACTAATCCATTGTCGACGTTGGAAAATGGAACGAGGAAACAATGGCCCACAACGTGCATCTCATAGGATGCAGCACAAGGAACATTGTTGTACCTTAGCCTTATCTTGTACGCTTATCTATATTGTAGTTTGTCACGAAATTTTAGAAGTGTTTGATTTTTACAGTTACGGGATTCGCAACTTATTGGAAGGAGACATATAAATAAATATTGAATCTGAAGGTGATGTTAAACTTGCAAAGAAACTCGCAATTGCCAAACATTGGTGCATTCAATAATGGCAACCAATGAATCTTCCTTCCATAAAAACTGTCACACAAATGTTGGAAACAAGAGATCACAACCATTTGAATATTCCACCTAATCCATTTCATTCCACCAATTCCATTACCATTTACCATTAGTGAAGGCTCTTTAACAGGACGACCTTTTCAAATGGAAGTGATTCAAAAATAAGGGAAAGATAATCATCTTAGATTAAGCAGAACAATTTCTTTATGTTAAATTGATTTCTTTTCTTTGAACATGCGCTCAATCCTAAAATTAACCTTTAGCTCAAACACAGCCACATGAAGGAATAAAAACAATAAATTTTATACTTTTAAATTAGATCAAATTATTAAAGTCTAGTTTAAAAAATACTTACTCCTAAAATGATGATTAATTAAACCTAATATAATAGGAAGATGTTAAAAACTGTTAATATTTACATATAGATTCAAGTAGAGTGTGCTATTAAGCTTATGATATTGTTAGGGACACTGAACAAAATGGAAGAGTAGAATTTTAAAAGAACAAGTGTTTTAGATATGATGGATTCTAACAAGTGTCAAGAAGTCAAGAAGTATTCTCTAATAGAGGATTAGTCATGTTTTCCCCTGAATCGCTAGAACTAATGAGATCACACGATGTTTGGTCAAAGCTGGTTGTTTCATCTCTTGAAATTGTTTCGTCTGGATACATGGTGGGTTCGGGAGGAATTTCAATGTTTTCAATATCTCCTTCAAGCATCTCCACTACTTTACTCATCGAAGGACGATCATTTGGCTTGAATTGTATAGACCAAAGAGCAACAATGGTCATCTTCTCTACAATTTTCATATCCTCCTCTGAGATATTTTCCATCTCGATTTCTTCCTCTTTTCTAATTTTATCATAAATCCAAAAGGGAAAATATATCTGGCTTGAATGTTGTGCATTGGTATTATGGTTTTTTCTCTTGCTTGCCATCTCCATCAAAAGCATCCCAAAACTATAAACATCAGCTTTATAGGACACTCCACCAATATTTTTGTATACCAGTTCTGGAGCCATATATCCAACTGTACCTCTTATTCCAGTCATTGTGACCACGCTATTGTCTATCGGATGTAACTTTGCCATCCCAAAGTCAGATATCTTAGGGATTAAGTTCTCATCAAGCAGGATATTGTGGGGTTTGATATCAAAATGCAAAATCTACATTTCACATCCATGGTGGAGATAAGAAATCCCATGCGCTATTCCAATTGAAATGTCATGTATTTGGTTGTAGCTTAAATTCATACTACCCTCTCTAGAAATTTTTTTTTATCAAGTGATCCATTGGGCATGAATTCATAAAGAAGAGCTCGCTTCGATTCCTCGATACAAAATCCAAGTAAATTTAACCACGTTCAAATGATGTATTCTTCCAATGGTTGTAACTTCATTAATAAAGTCTTGCCCATTACTTTTCGACTTACCCAACATCTTGATTGCCACACAAGGACCGCTACGTAGTTTTCCCTTAAACACAGTGCCAAAGCCTCCTTCACCTAATTTGTCTTTGAAACCTCTAGTCATTTTCTTAATTTCTCTGTATGAATATCCAATGGGCATGAGGTTGTTTTGTTGTAGATATATTTCAATACATTCATACATTGACCAATGTCTTTTTGTCCATTTGTATATCAGCAGTGCAATGAAAAATGTTATTCCAAAAACAAGTCTTGCTGCCAATAAGGATGGTAGAATATAGTGTCCTATGGCGAATCTTACTTTATTTCGGTAAATATATCCCCTATCATATTGTGAGTTTGATCCTTTTATTAATTCAACCAGTCCTGTAATGTGATACCAACAAGATTAATGTGAGTTTCCTAAACTTATTATCTCATTAATGACTTAAAAATTGTTATTGAAAATTGTACACACAATGAAAAGGCTGCGTTTTTTGAGCAAATAATTTTATCGGATACAAGACAATTCAAATATCATATGTTAATACTCTAGTAAGATAGTATCCTTTTCAAAAAAAAAAAAAAAAATACAAT
>Ga0228711_1002113_pt1 | contig 30246 bp, 19 predicted proteins | sample MedpolnodulmetaG_2_FD_177996 | JGI IMG/M metagenome (GOLD analysis project Ga0228711, IMG submission 177996) | Root nodule microbial communities from Medicago polymorpha collected in Santa Monica, California, United States - brown nodules | ecosystem: Host-associated > Plants > Roots > Nodule... | reverse complement strand
ATATATAAATAAATATATATATATATATATATATATATATATATATATATATATATATATATCATAAAAAAAAACTTGTCAATAAATTATTCTAACTTGGAATTTTTCAGTTTTCCGTATAGCTACAAAAGCTTCTCATTCCTCTAGAGATATCAAACCTTCGTAGAGTTGTGGACGATCTTTAAAATTTCCATTGGCATCTTTAAGATGATTTTTTGTTAAAAAAGATCGAAAACATCTATGTAATTTCCCAGCAAGTTGAAGTACATATTTCTTACGTGTATCTTCAACATTAAGGAAAAAACAACAAAATAATGAGAAAAAAATGTACGAGCAAAAGCATTTATATGCCAATAAACGTCAACAACAATATGATACTTGTATTTCCTTTAAAAAAAAGTCTTTAGGGAGATCCATTTATTTGTTTGCGGGGCTCCAATAATCACAGGTGATTGGAATGTGTGTATGTACAACAGCACCAACGAAACTTGCTAACAATGCAATGTTAGGCCCAATTGGTTGACTAAAATCATTCTATGACACCTAACAATTTTATCAAACAATTGTTGGTAAATCTAAAAGAAAGAAAACATATATAATTTAATTCTAAACAAATTGTTGATCAACCTCATATTTTACTCCTCTATCTCTTGCGCGGATCACGTACTTCATAACATTTATCTCAAGCGTGGTCCCATTTTTAGGAGAGTTGTTTTCATCATTATGGGAGTCGGTTTCCTCATTGTCAGAATCATAGTCATTTTCTTCATTTCTTCTGAACATAGTCAATGGTTCTCCCCTATATTGTATCTAGACAGTTTTATTTCATTTTGAGTGGCAAATATATATTTCATGATTATTCCTCTTCATTCTTGACAAACTTTACTAAGTGCTAGTTTGATATCTTGACAAGCTTTACTAAGCGCTAGTTTGATAAAATGACATATATATACCCTTTGGAAGAGTGGAAACAACTTATATCCATAAACTATTTTCAACTTATATCGATAAGCTCTCTAAGAAAGCTTATGAAAAATAACATATAACTATTATAAAACCAAACTTTATCTTATCTTCTATATTAAAAATAGCTTATATATAAACACTTATATGACACAAAAAAACTTATAACATAAGCTCTTGGTTAAGTTGTTATTTATCCAAACAAGGTCTATCTAACATATTCAATCTCACATATGACTAACACAAACAGACATATATGAACAAATCATAAAATTTATATATATAAATCAAATACCTTATGTGCATACAATTCTACCAAGCTCCTCAAATTCAGTTTTGTTAGTAGCCAGACTTTAATTTTGAATATTCTAATTAAAATATAACACAATGTCTGAATCGAGTTACCGGGATTTCCCTAGAAAGCTTAGAATGTGTAGAATATAAATATGATTTTTGTTTTGGGTTATAAATATTAAAAGATATGCACATTTTACTAACAGGGTATACCAATTGCAGATGTTCAATTTACTCTCTTCTCTCTCTTATACCTACACAAATTTTCTACAATTTGGGGTCTTGTATGGCCCCTAAACCAGTTCCAAGAAAACCAATAATTTCAAAAAGCCCATTCCAAAATTAGACCTAAAATTCCAATTCAAACACAACTAAAACAACGAACTAAATCACAATGGACAACAAATAAAATCCATATAAAAAATCAACAAAAAATTAGCATGAGAGAGAGACACCTGGTGAAAGAATCACAGGAGAGAAAGAAAGAGAGCAATGAGGGAGAGAGCCAAGAGAGGTTGCCGTGAGAGATAGAGAGAGGTAGTCGTGACAAAGAGTTGTGGTGATGCAGGGAATCGAACAGAGGACCTACTTTCCCACTCGGCTTAATGAAATATATTAATAAATAACGCTTTTCTTAATATACAAGCGTTATTTAAGGTTGATTCATTTATAGCACTTTCAATCAAAAGCGCTACATACGATTAATTCTGATTTTTTTTAATATTTCCACTTATGGTTTCTTGCACCAATGCCAAGGTACCATGAGACATTTCCACTTATGGTTTCTTGCACCAATGTCAAGGTGCCATGAACTCTCTTAGCTTCTTTCATTACGTCCATGTGGCAACAGCACCGTTTCAAACTTCTCATCCTTTTCTTGGAAAATCTACAATATGAAGTGTAATGGCCAAACTTCTGATAGTTATAGCATTGAATTTGAGGTTTGTCATACCTAGTGTGTGAGAATCATCTTCCACATCCTCTTGTTGAGGATTCTCCTTTCTCATAACTATCGCTAGTTGATTTGAGCTTATTCCACTATTGTCACGTCCAAATTGTCATCGGCCTTGTCCTTGACCTCTACCTCGACTATGTTGGCTTCTGTAGTCTCTTTGACTCTCTTCCTTCTCTTTCAGTTACATCTTTAAGAGTTTGCCGATGACCTCTTTCTTCTTCTTATGTTTCTCTTTATAAGCTTGCAATGACCCTTGAAGTTTCTCTATTGTCATGGTCCCTAAATTTTTGGTGTCCTATATTGTCACAACAATATGCTCAAATTCAAGATCTAATAAGAATAGTATTTTCTCCATAAATCTCGCATTTTCTAACTTCTCATCATTTCTTTTTAATTGATTTGAAATAGCGATGAATCTTGGGAAATATTCAGAAATAAAATTTGATTCGGATTCAAACTCCCCTCTTTGAATTTAGAGACATACTTTCTTTACTAATAGCCACTTGATTCAAGCTTTATTTTTCCTTCGTCATAGGCTTCTGCTTATACAGATGAACTCCTCCTCCATTACTTTTCCCACCCTACCCATTTCTCGCGCGGCTTTTTTTTTTACCAAAATCCCCATGAGATAATCTGAAACGAGTTTTCACTAATTCGAATTTTATAATCTGAAATATGCTTATATATAAGCAGTAATCAACATTTTTCCTTCGTCATAGGCTTCTGCATATATAGATGAACTCGTCCTCCATTACTTTACCCACCCTAACCATTTCTCGCGCGCCCTTTTTTTTTTTACCAAAATCCCCATGAGATTTTTGGATTATATAATCTGAAATGAGTTTTCACTAATTCGAATTTTATAATCAGAAATATGCTTATATATAAGCAGCAATCAACATCTCTCCCATTTCAGTAGGTTTGAACTTTGCTTTTATAAACAACAAAAAAACAAGGAAAAAAAATGTTAAAACATGTCAAATAAAATCAAAAAATATTTAAAAAATACCACCCTAAAATTCTAAAAATCAAATAAAACATATGGAAAATTTTTCATATTTTTCTGAGAATATGAAAAATAAAAAATAGGTCTAAACGATGAAATTTTGGATTTTGTGTGGTGAAGTTCTGTAAGAAGTCCCTTGATTTTTTTTCCTAATTTTATGGCCAAGTTTCAAAGCAATCCGATCAAATAGACGAATATTGTTTTTTTATTGAGAACAACTAACAATGACCTAAAACAGAATTATGAGAGTTAGGAAGATTAATACAGTTAGGATTATATAATATGAATTGTTTTTCCCTTAAATAAAGGTGTTTAGGGGATGTTCAGATTATATAATCCAAAAAAAGCATTAAACGCGCCCTATATTTTGCGGTTTTCGGATTATAAAATCCGAATTGGTGAAAAACTCATTTTTTTTCAACCCATGACAAAGGAAAAACTCAGTTCAGATTCTAAAATCCAAAAATCATTTTCAAAGAAAAATAGGGCGCACAAGAAATAAGTAGGATGAAAAAAGTAATAGTCGAAACAAAAACCTCCTTTCCTTTTCGTCATATTGGAGTTCATCAGCCCATTTTGAATGGACAGATCTTTGTTTTGCTATTAGAGGCTCAGTCTTAAATTATCAGATTATCAAACTTATAAAGTTTGAGTAAAAAAGAATTTAAAAAAACAACAATTTTATGAAATAGAAACAAAATAATATAAAAACATTTATGAGAGGCAAAAAGATAAAGTATCCTCGCACAACATGAAAAGTAAAGGGTCAAATGCACTTTTCCACTTTCATTTATTACTTAACTTTGAAGAATTGTGTTATGATTTAAATTTTAATAATCTCATTAAAAATATCTAAATATTTTTGTAATTTCAAAATTTGTAAAACATTCGTCAAATATTTCTGCTTAATGGAGTAAATGTCCTGAGCTCAAACTCAGAAGAGTGAGTAATTATTAATCTAACAACTAATTACTAACAATTGTTCTTAAAAAAAAATTGATTGAAAATATTCTTATAATATAAGATATTTTATCTATTATTTCAAATAAATAGCATGCATAATGCAAGAAAAACGTTACACACCAAAAGTCCCAACTATTTCTCATCCACACAAACAAGTAACAACATCTATGCACACATCCATGTCCTCTTAGACTCAAAATACATATTGTTCATTCTTCTAGCATCATACTCTCCACTCCCACTACCAAAGTTCCTTGTTTAGTATCAAGATTAGTTATTGACTTGTTGTAACCCTAGCTCTTAATCTCTAGTCTCAACTTAAAACAAAAATAAACTCACAAAACAACCTCATTATTAAAAATCCAACTAAACTTGACCCCATGTGGTTTCATCTTACGAGCACGTGCATCGGCCCTTTCTTGCAACCTTCTAATCCTAGGTGCTAATCCACACACAAAATCCTGCGCCCTTTTTCCCTCACCCGTTAATCCTTCAAGCTTCTCCAATCTCCACCGTTCGATTAAAAACTCCAAAATATCAGCGTAATCGTTGGCCGTGTAAACTCCGGTGCGCTGGGCCACGGCCGCGAAGTGCTCGAATAGCTTGGGGTCTTGTCCATCATACATAAGGTGTGCCGGCATTGTGATTTTTTTCTCCATCATATCACCAATGGCTAGCATTGCTCCTGTTGGGTCCACTTCTAGAAGCTTCTCGACGATTTTTGAGTATGCATTCTCGTGACGCTTTTCATCGGCTGCGATGGTACCACATATGCGCGCAAGCACTGGATCGCCGCCTTCTTTGGCTAAGCGAGCCGTGTTTCCGTGTGATACAAATGTTGCTCGCTCTTGGAATGATGTGTATACAAATCCCAAGTATGGGTTGTTTTCTGTCCCGGGGTCCTGCCCAATGCAAACAAAATTCAATTTAGACATTATTTTCAACTTTAGAATTAATCCATTTAGCTAGAAAGTAAAAAAATAATGCTACTAAAAAAAACCGTAACACATAAAAAATCTATTATGTGTTTTAACTCACACACACTAAATGTATTGTGAAACATCAATTATTTCTGGTTTATATAATAATAACATACTACTTAAAAGAAAAATTTCAGCAGTTTTTTCATGTAACATAAAAGTGACGGGGTTAATGATTAAATTTTGTACAAAACTATTTCACTAATATTATTTCAAAACAGAACATTATGTTTCGGTTCAAAAAAAAAAAAAAGAGCATTCTGTGCTCAAATGACAGGATATGTGATTAAACACAAACAGAGGAATCTATTTAGATAGATATGTAAACATAATTTCTCTATCATAGATTTATTTTTCAATTATATGATCTGATACTAATGGAAAGCAAAGCAACATATTAAGAGTAAAAAAGCAAAGACACAAATTAATTACAATACACATAATATGCATAGTATTAACTAACTACATTCTGTGTTTTTCTTATAAATTGCATTTTAAAATTTTTTTTAATTCTATTTTTTTTATTTAAAATGCCAAGACAAAATTTTCATTAATATCACTTTATTTATTTAAATATGACCCACCTAAACACTCCTACTACCATCAATCACTTCAATTAATAATATGATTAATTTAGCTAACCAATTTATCTAATTATTTTTTTAAGCATCCTAGATTGCAATAAAATGTACACAATAAATTCTTCAAAATATTAAATAAAATTAAGAAAAATAGAAGAAAAACTCACCATGCCAGCTCCAATGAGATACTGAACAGTTTTCTCAATCATCTCCATATCAACTCTTCCAGAAAGATACAAATAAGTCCTAAGCAAATCCCCATGTCTATTTTCTTCAGCAGTCCAAGCCCGTGTCCAAACGGCCCACGGGCTTGGACTGGCACCAATCTCATCACCAACACCATCAAGACCATTAATCATACTCTGATACGTCGGAAGCGCATCTTCCGTCACCATATCACCCACCAACACAACAAAATACTCATCAGGAAGGTCCTTCGTGCGATCACGAAGGACCTTCACCTGATCAGTAAATTCATCAAATGGCAATGAAGGATCAGGGAGAAAATTCTGTGGCTGCCAGCATTGTTCCACAGGCTTTAGTAGTGGTAAAACAGACTCAGAAGCCCAGTTTTCTAGTGACTTGAAAATTTCTAGCTTTTCTGGTGGCATTGAGTGAGTTTTTGAGGTTTTTAGTGGTGGTGGTATGGTGGTGACGGTGGATTTTGGTGGTGGTAATAGGTGGCGATGTGATCGGTGATTGATGGTTTTTGGAATGTTCCATGTTAATGGAAGTCTCTTAATTGAGTGACAAGTTTGAATATGCATTGTTTTGAATTTGATACTAGCTAGGTATTGTGTTGTGTAGTACTATGTTTTACAGGTGAAAATAATGAATGTTATGGGACATATATTTGTAGCAAAATGGATTAGTGATTACCCTTGAATTTTTGAATAATTTTCAGAAATGCCATGTTATATTTTTAATTAATTTATTAATATTTTTAATAATATAATTTTATTGATATTATTGGTTGTGAGAGGGTGGAAATTTGTAAGATTTTTATGAAATTGTGCATAGGTTTGGTGTATTTGGTTGAGAAAATAATGAAAACGTGGTATTGGAAAATGATGTGTAGAAAGGAAAGGGTGTAGATGTCATTTGATAAATATTATGTGGCATTGGGAAAACAATAGTCCAGGCTTAGTAAAAAGGTGGATTTATAAAACAGGGGGTGCTCTGGTTTTGGTGGAGAGATGAGAATCATAGGAAATACAGGTCATAGTGATTCTGTGGATTTTTACTTGCCAGAGCATTTCATCGACAATTATTAATTGCTAGATTTTTTTTTTTACTCACTTTTATTATTTTGGCATGAACTATTTTGACTGAACTCAACTAAAACTTTCCATAGCTCTTGGAAATATCGAAACTTGTGGTTAATATAAGGATTTTTCTTTTGACAGAAGGTGTATATATATATATATATATATATATATATATATATATATATATATATATATATATCCCTCGTTTACTTGATTTTTTTATTTAAAGGAATCTTCCAAAAAAATTTAACTAATAGTATAAGGTGTGTCATAAAGAACTTTAAAAGTTTACGGTCAACACATAACCAAACACAAAAGAAACAAAAGGACTTAGTCGATGCCCATACAAACAAAAGGGTTCGACCACCACATAACCTAAACACAACATAAGGAAATAAGTTGCAAGAAAGAATGGTGAGCTCGCAATCCTCCAGAAGAATGAATAAACTACACAAGATGATTTTGTAGCACATCTGGATCATCTGAAGATATTCCAATCCAAGATCTAACCATACACCACAAAAGGGCGAAAACGGGGCAAGAAAAGAACATGTGATGAGTTGTTTTCAATCCACTACATCTAGTCACACAAAATTGAGAGTCTCTATCAACTCTCATTTACCTTATCAACACTTTTTTGCTATTGTAAGTTTGAGAATCCGTATTTCCATCATTGATTTCTCGCGTTCTACCGTATTTTAGATTATAAAATCTAAGTAGTATAAAAAAATACATTAAAAACACCCCCTAACACCCTAAAATAATTTAGATTTCAAAATTTGAACTAGGTAAGAAGGGGGAAAGGAAACCATCGAAAAATTTAGGTTGAGATAATGATGTCTTACTCTAAGACGAAAAAACCTTAAAGATCTATCCAAATGTATTAATGTTGCTCGAATACAAGACCTCTCGAATCAAGACACGTTTTTTTACATTTACCTTATCAATACTATCATCCATACAACTTGTTTTTAAATATTTTTGTTACAGGTTTGGGTCTCACATCAAAGGAAAAATATTGATAGACATCCATTAATTTTAGGAAAATGCTTAATATCGTGAAGCATTATTTCGTGGAAAAACGCGAATGGGTGGCAAAGGGAAAAAAAGTGAAAACAATCATCTTTTTCCAGCTCTCTTGAACCTAAAAAATGCATAAGACTGGCTTCCTCATCTCTGTCATCGCAAAGTCTTCAATCCAACAACCCTTCTTCATCAATTGCATGTTTGTTTGTGCCGAGTCGAAACGCGCCGAGTCTTCGAGTTTGACTGGTTCAAGGATTAGATGGATTTTCCTTCCTCTTAAATTGCATAGTTTTAAAGATCAAACTTCAAATCCTACAACATATAAATCAGTTCTTCAAGATGAATAGAAGGATAAGGATGAATGGATTGTTTTGTACTGGTATTGTCTGCAGGGCCGGACCTTGGGGTGTGCAAGGAACTCAATGGAATTGGGCCTCCCCAAGGTATGGGTCTCCAAAAAAAAAATTATAGCCCAGTAGTACTACTAAGTACTACCCCACTAAAAACAAAAATTTCTTATTCTCTTTCTCTCTAATACCACGCATTCCATCACCATCACTTCATCGGACTTTCCTTTTCTTCTTCCCCCAATTTGATTTCCTTTTCCTCTTCTATTGTCTTGTTTTAGGCCTATTAGAATTGGGTCCTCTTGCTTTTGGTATCACATATATATGAAACCTTGTATTTATATTTTAAAAAATTTAAATAGAACATTGTTCTTTTAAAAATAATACATTTTTATTTTATTACGGACCTCTTTTCACTTACAGAGCCGAGCCTCCAGATTCGTAGGAACGGCCCTAATTGTCTGGTACAGGGAAATGTTTGAAGTGGAGCGGCAAATAGTTACGTGAAAAGAAAATATATCAAAGCTTATTAGATAGGACCCACCAATGAATTTTGCCAACCGCTCCTACATTGTGCAAAGGAAAGATGTAACGGTGACAGGATCTCGTGAAACATTCGTGAAATCGTAATCGCTATATATTGCACTGCTCTTAATTTTATATCCTCATTTAACACACTTATGTGACAAAGTATGATTGGATATAAACTTAAACTTTTGCTCTCTTATTATTAGTATTACATCATGTGTTATATGGGAGGTCATGTGAAATCAAGTTGGGTGTATGATTGATGAAAAGGTGTCTAAATATAAGTACTCCTCATCAAATTATGCCATAGCTTGGCCTTTAACAACAACTACAATGTTTTGTTTAATTGGTCTTATTACGACTCTACTTAAATCAGGATTTCCCCGTGAAAGTCAAGTTAGATTCAGACAATGCAGATTAAATTGTCATGCCTAGTTGTCAACCCTAGCTAGTGATTTGCACTAATTTTTCGAGATAGTGTATTCTTTTTGTCCTTCTATTCAAGACTCTTTAGTAATTGTTTATGAGGTGTCAATTTAGTTGTTAGTTTGATTTTTTTAACTTCAAGGGTCCGAGTTTAAATCTTATAGGACACCACTGTAAAATGATCACTAATGTTATCGTCATTAGTAATAAGATTCTCTAGTAATATATACAATGTAATTGTAAAGGTTGTTAACCAAGCTATCAAATTAGCTTAAGGGAGATGTAACAAGAAAAACTTGAGGCAATAATCAGATGTGTTTAATATCAAATTAGATACACAGGTTTAACAAATGAATGGTTATTAAACCAAAATGAACAAACAAAAACAAATTAAGGATATTTATTCAATGAAAGTAATTTAGGTGAAATAGGATCCTTTGTTTTGAATCCATGTACGAGGATATATAATATCTCTGTGGGAATATATATACACACAACACTTCCCAACATCAAGGCTTGTTCTCAATTTGTGGCTGAATATGATCATGATGATGTTCATGACCAGGAGAAGTAGTAGTTGCCACTTCATTGCTACGAGAAACATTGTCTTGATTTGATTCAACTTTTGATGCTTCAGCATGTAAAGCATGACCAACTTCTGCATTCTTTTTAATTACTTCATCAATATGAACATCATCTTCAACTGTAACTACCACCGTTGGTTGTCCAAAAGGACCAGGCACAATATTTTCCGTAATCTTTTTATGTTCATCGATATGAATGATATCGGTTTCTTGTTTCTTCTTCCTCTTTTGAACGCAGCAAAATAATGCAAAAGCAAGCATGGAGAGCAAGGCAATGCCACCAAATGCAATGATGACAATGACAATGACTGTAGGGTGGTATGGAGAGGGAGAGGGTGGAAGTGGAGGTGGTGGGGATGGGACGATGTGTGGAGGTCGAGGAGGAGCAATTGGGTGATGTGGAGACGGTGGTGGATGGTTGTGTGGTGGTGGAGGAGAAAATGGATGAGATGGTGGTGGTGGAGGGTGTCTACGTCGAGGAGGAGGAGGAGGGAATGAATGAGATGGTGCTGGTGCTGGTGGTGGAGATTTGAAGGAATGAGGTGGTGGAGGGTTAAAAGGGTGGAGAGGTGATGGTGGAGGATTGAGGGGGTGGAAAGGTGATGGTGGAGGATTGAGGGGGTGGAAAGGTGATGGTGGAGGATTGAGGGGGTGGAAAGGTGATGGTGGAGGATTGAGGGGGTGGGAAGGTGGTGGAGGGAGGTGTGGAAATGGGAAGTAGAAATTTGGTTGATTTGAGGCCATCTTGGTTCTTTTGTACAATATTTGATGATGTTTGTTTGGAATGTGTTGTGGCTTGAGTGTACTATTGACTTGAAGTGTGGTTTATTTATAAGAAGAAAATATGTTGGTACTTACTTCTAAAGTTTCTCAAGGATTGTTTGCAGTGGAAAACACTTCTCATTGGACTTCCTTAGCTTATTTTACTTGTATTGCTTGTTCTTATATTTCAGACTTAGACTCTTTTGCTTGTATGTAATGCTTGCTGATCTGTGTTTTTTAATTATTATTTGAAAATTTGGTAGGATCTTTGCTGTATGTGACGTTGAAAACTGTATATATACTGAAGAATGGATAACAAGTTTAATTTTGGTAGAAAAAAAACGTGAATATTTTCTTTTGAAGTACTTACTATATTGACGTGAAATTTGATGATATTGACTCCAATAAAACTTGTACGAGCACATACTCACCACTTCAGGTTTGCAAACTGCCAATAAGTGATTCACTATTAACAGCAACAAGAGGGTATAATAGCAGCTTAAAAGGAAATCACAAGTTGTATATGGGTATAGACTATAGACACTATTATCAGGAAAGAACTTTCTTCACAGTTAAACATTAGATCAGATTTGCAAACTATCAATAAGTGATGCATTAATATTAGCAAAAGGAGGGTGTAAATAGCAGCCCAAAGAGAATTCATTTCCAAAAAAATAAAACTTAAAAGGCATTTATATAAGGAGTGAGTAATATTTCCACTTTCTCCACAAATTAATTCTGAGAATCTGAAAGTGTTAATTTCATAGTTACTTTGCTGTCAAAAATAAATTTCTGAAAAATCTAAGTACTTGAAAGAAAAAAAGAAGGCTATCAATACCAAAACTCTATTCATACTTCTGTATATAAAATCTTAGGAAACTCATTCAATAGTTACAAAAATTGTACTCATATTTGCAAATGACTATAATCTATAAATATCTGAAAAAGAATAATGACGAGCTGCTACATAATATTGGCCCATATGCAATTTAGCAATCATATTTTGTTTCCAGTATAGAACGAATGAGAGAAATCAAATCACATTGTGAACACATGTGAATATGTATGCCACCAAGTATGAGAAGTAAAACTCATAAAGAAGATAGAGATTTAGTTTTGACAGCAGCAGGTGGCAAATTGTTAACAGTAGAATTATCTGTCCAATTCTTCTCACCCCAATGCCATAACATACTCTCCCAGAAGCAGAAATCCTCAAAGCATGTTTTCAAACGCGGGTCTTTTATCTTAATTTTCCAGTGACCATTGCTGTAGTTTCCTTTCTTGGCCTGTCTACGATCCCACTCTAACGCTGCCTTCTGCTTCGACCTAAGCAAACAGAACTTCTGCAAGTTTTCTGGCATGGCGTCGTGAACCTTCCACCACCTCGCATGAGCTACATTGCTCGCAAACTCCTGCAGAATGTCCACATTCCAGTTGCAGTCGTAATCTCGGAAACAAAGCCATGGTTTAGTACCTAGATAGTGGATGACATAAAGGATAGGTGGATCAGCTCCAAAGAGACGAGTTTTCGTCGCCTTTTTCTCATCCTCGTCGCCTTCCCAGAAATGTTTCAAGAAATTCATGTGTTTTGGAATCCGATGCCACCATGTGAAAATTTCATTTAGATAACCCTGGTCCCCACCATTGTAGGATACAATCTCATTAATGTGATCCATAAGTAGTTGAAATGTGCAATTCGATGGCTCAACCACCATTACACCTGAGTTGAACAGTGTAGCATTGTTTCCTATGGCTGATATTTCAGGCATCTCAAAAAGGAAATCGATATTTCTGAGTATAAGCAGGTCGGCGTCAATGAAAATTATTTTATCGTAATCTGTTAACTGCCAGAGACGAAATTTGCTGTAGTTCCACTCGTTATATGCCTCTGGTTCTGCCTTTGGATTCCTGATTCTTTGAATTGTATGGATCTTCCATCCAGCTGCTGCCAAGCCACTCCTGTGATAATCACTTATTGTTTCATCAACCAGAATCACAAGATCACGCGTCGAACCAGACATTCGAATACTTTGAGCTGCAGTAATGGCTCCACAAACATATATATGTGCGGAGTGTAGGATTGTTGCATAAGCTTCTCGGTGTGCCCTTTCCGAGTGAAAATTTTCTGTTAAAGGTAGGAGAGTTAGTCTCTGATCAATGTATCTAGTTAACTCCATGTATAATAGAAGTTCAAAGAAAATGAAATAATACGCTTTCAAGAGCCAACTTAGCTTTATGGAACGCACTAAGATTAAAATGTACTAACCTAAGACATGGTTTTTATGCTTAAATACGCCAGACAATAAGACTCAATTAATTTTAAAGTTCACACTTTCTCTGACAGTAAGCAATAAATCTATTGATATACTATAAGGTAATCGGTTAGTAGTTAGCGATGTGGGATGTGCGGTGTAAATAAATAATAACCGGAAAAGAAGAGTGAGTGGCTTTTAGGATTATTTTAGAAATTTGGGAAGTAATGTCCTGATCTCTTGACTGAATACCCTTCACTGGTCATTTTCTTCAATGTTCAGATCTGGTACTTGGTATCTATGGTGTTCATTAACATTGAAAATAGTGATAGTACATTGTTTTCTTCAATATTCAGATCTGGTACTTAATAGACACCTTGACTAGTATCTACGGTGTTCATTAATATTGAAAATAGTATATACTCAAAGCATAGTTCTGAATATCGGTCGACAACCACAATTGTGGCAGCCATAAAAGGTTATAGAAGTCTCGGCAATGCAATTGCAGCTGCATCGGCCACATTTTTCTGCAATGTCAAGGTTAGCAGTGAAAAGTGCTAAAAGAATAAGGACACAGTACACACGACATAGAATAAAAGAAGTTCATCGGCCTGACCTTTAGCCTTCAAAGGAACTGATAGTTCACATGAACCAATAGGTAACTGTAGCTTCTCTCTGAGTTTATGCAAGTCGGGTTCATAAAGCCAGGCATTCCCGTCACGCTGCATAATATCCTTGCAAGTAAAGAGATTTGGAATTGGGAAACAATCAGTCACGAAAAGTACATGCACTGGACGAAACCCTTTGGAAGTAGCAGCAAGTCTTGCTGCTTCAATCTGCAGGTGCAAACGAGCTACGTCTCTTGACCAGCGCCCTGACTTGTCGCAGGGAAGCTTAACAGCAATAAGATCAAGACGTGGTTTTCCTGGTGCCTGAATCCTAGGTAGTGTTGGACAAGTAGGAAACTCATACTCTTCTTCTTCATCTATCCATTCTGGATACAAGTCTTCCCAAGTGATGTTGCTAGAAGCATAGTTCAGGCGAAGGACTACATGCTCAGCTTCTGGTACTAGCTGCTTCCAGTGGTCAATCTCACTGTCATTGAAGTTTAATAAGCCAACACCCTGATATGTGTCCTTATCCTTCAAATTTTCAAGAACATTAGTTATTTGGTTCCAGTCAATATTAAGAAAAGATGCATAACGCGGATCAGTTCTATCAAGCTCTCCATTCCTGTCGTTTACATATGTAGGCCTGCAACCCAAAGAATAAAATATCGATATAAGATACAAAGAGAAGTAAGTAAATGAAAATCACTCTATACTAATTAGACAAATCAATTATCATTCAGTGTTGTCAATTGCGAATCATGGAAAATAGCGGTTTGTTCAAATTTGTTCTGCTACAGAGCAAGACCAACTTTAGAAACGAAACTAATACAATGAATTGAAACCATCAAATTTAGGTATACCGTGATATAGAGTTTGATATATGATCAGTATTATAAACTGCTGGAGGATGGAAAATTGTAAGCAAGGTTCCCAAGATAATAATAACCAAAATAATTTTCCAATTCGGCTTGCAATTTATACTCCTATCTTGGAACGGAATATGTGATGCTTTCTCAACATCTTTAAAATCCTTATTTTTTTGAGACCTTCTCTTGGTAGTATCTTCACTGCATCCAATAGAGAGGAAAAAAAATCAATACTTAATATCTGAGTCCAAGCAGCAATAAAAGAAGCAGATGTAAAGCGAGCTTTAAGACAATGTTCAATTATGTGTCTTCATCAGCAAATACATATAAGCTAGCTATAAGCATCTATGTAAGGACAGGGAATTTCAACATTGTTGCTCAATAATAATTTGGATATCAAAAAAGAAAACAGAATCCCAAATGATTAAGACAACAATGCCCATGTCCCCCAATAAACTCAGTCTTCTGAACCTTTATTTTTTTGGGTAATTGATTCAAAATCTCTTCCTCTTCAAATGTATAATTGAATCTAAATGAATTGACAGAATCTCAGCCTCTTCAGAATCTTTATGACACTATTTAACAGCTTTTTGCATCATAACACTATTTAGAACAAAATTTGTATTTTCCATGCTTACTCATACTATTCGGTCCAATCTCAAGATTCATTAAATGAAACAACCCCATTCAAAGTTGAAAGTTAGTTGATTTCCACTTGCTACAAAATGCCAAATGCAAATTAACTATAGCATAAGGTTCCAAATTTATATATAAATGAGAATTAAACAAAGAAAGCAAGACTGACAATGACAAGCATTTAGCATCTCAATCTCAAATTGCTACGAAGGATTTTAAGATCTCAACCAACTAAAAGTTTCTAAAATAGCTCTTATATCTAATAAGGAGTTTAGCTTGACACAAAAAATTGAACAATGTTAAAACACCAAATCCGGCTCTAAAGTAAACAGATAAATAAACACATAACAATGCAAACAATTGATCACAGAGTTCAGTCAATTGTGCATTTTATCAAACAGCATAGTGACTGTGGTAGTTTTTTGATTGTACAATACTTGGGTTACAGAGTACAATCCAAAGTTTAAATATTACACTCATTGCACTTTCAGGTCCACTCGATGCGTTCGAGCGTCTATCTACTTATCAATGAATATAAGTCATACTCAACAATAAACATAAAAATTGGGTAGGTAAGATTAACCAATTTGAGAAATACAAAGGAATTCTAACTAAGCTAAAGACTAAACCAACAGACCAAAATGCAAATCAGGGTTCAAATTTTTAGTTTTGCATCAATACGCAACCTGAATGAAGTTGACAATCGGTGACATGGCTAAGCATCTATCTAAGGACAGGGAATTTCTTCATTGTTACTCAACAATAATTTGGATACCAAAAAGGAAAACAAAGTCCTAAATAATTAGACAACAATGCCCATATCTATTCATAAACTCACTCTTCTAACCCTTCTTTTGGGATAATTGATTCAGAATCTGTCTTTTCGAATGTACAATTGAAACCAAATCAATTGATAAAACAAGGTTCAGAACCTCTATGACTCTAATTAACAGCTTTGTTCTTACATTGTTACATCCTAGCACCATTTAGAACCAAAAATTTGTATTTGCTACGCTTACTATTCGGACCAAACTCAAGATTCATTCATTCCACCAACCTCTTTCATAGTTGAAAGTTGGTTGGTTTCCACTTACTACAAAATGCCAAATTCCAAATACAAACTAACAATAATAGCATTAGATTCCAAAAATAAATATACAACGAAAATTAAACAAAGAAAGCAATACTGACAATGACAAGCATTTAGCATCTCAAATTTACAATAAAGGATGGTAAGATTCTCTATACAACTAAAAATCCTAAAATAGCTCTCATATCTAATAAGAAGCTAAGTGTATGTTTGGTTCCAATTTTGGAGGAGGCAAGACTGATTCTAGAGGTGTAAAATTAATTTCGACATGTTTGATTCCTCTAGAGTATAATTGATTCTACTTGAAGCTAACAATTGTAGTTTCTAATTCCTTAATTGAATTTTACACTCAAATTTATTATTCAACTCACTTTTACATTAACGTATCCAGACATAAATCACTTTACCTTCAACTCAATTTTAGCCAGAATCAATTTACACTCAAAATCAATTTTTCTCACCACATTAACCAAACATACACTTAGAACAAAAAATATGAGAACAAAAAATTTGAATCTAAAGTAAACAGATAAATAAACAAATACACAAACACGAACAATTGATCACAGAGTTCAGTCAATTGTGTCTACGTCTCCAACTGCAGAGTAGCCACTATAGTTTTTCAATTATGCAATACACAGGGTTACATACTACAATACAAAACTTAACTACCACGCTTGTTAGTTACACTCCTAGTGTTTCCGCTCCAATGAAGCATGGATACAGACATGGACACCGAACACGATACACCGCTAATAATTTTAGAAGATCACATAATTCAGTGTAATTATATGTGCCAATGTTAGTATCGGACACTGGGACACATCTAATCCAAAGAGTGTCCGTGCTTCATAGGTCCGCTTGCTCTGTTGTGCACTCGAGCAGACACACTTATCAGTAAATATGAAACATATAAAATTGGATAACTAAAACTAACCAATTTGAGAAACATACAAATATATTTTAATGAAGCAAAAATGCAAATCAAAAAATCAAGGTTCATTTTCATGAAGCAACCTGAATGAAGAAGTTGATAATCGGTGACGTGGCTCAACGGTGTTTGGGGTGGGACCCCTCATCTTCGATTCAAGTCAAACCAGTTTCTACCAAAACAAAATGCGAAGTCAAATACACAGAAAGAACGAAGAAAGAGAAAACTTTGATGGGAATGAAAAGTAGAAAGCGAAATTCGAAGGGTTTTTTGCAGAGAGTGAAGAAATGAAGTGAATAGGGTTTTAAGGTGGATTGGATCAAGAATGAAGGTGGTGATGGAGAGTGGTGGAAACAACCATGACTTGGAGTTGGAGCGGTTGGTTATTATTCTCGTTCACCTTTGACTTTTTTTTTTTCTTGTATAAGAACTTACTATGACTATACCATCCAAAGTAAAAGGAGTATCAGCTAGTAAAAATTTACTTGAGAAAAAATATAGTAAAAATTTATGGATCACAATAATGTAGTAATTACTCCTTCTTATCACATTTATTAAAAAAAAAAAAATTAGATTCATTCAATAACTAATATATCTAACTTATATATTGACCAGATACATTAGATATTCGATGAACCTAAAAAATTCTTTTTTGTTTATAAATGTGATATATAAAAGGAATTATATTTGTAATATTATGAATTGTTTAAAAATATTAAATAAAAATTATCAGTATTAAAGTAATGTTTAAATTAAATATTTTTTAATTGTAAATCTTTATTCTATATTTGCATCGTGTCAGTTGTGAATTTTATGTGCTTATATTTGTGAAAAGATATTTTTATGTAAATTGATATGATAATTTTGAAAACTCTTTGCTATTTTAAAATAGGTCAAATACTTGTTTTGCTTCTTTAAGTTTGACAAAAATATTGGGTTAGTGCTTGTTACCATTTTAAATAGGTCCTTATAACCATTTTAAGGACCTATTTGAAACTTAAAAAATTTCAAATAGGTGCACTAAATTAACAACTTAAAAATACTTATTTAAAATTTAATAAAACTTAAAAAAATTTAAAAGACTTATTTGAAACTTAACAAACTTAAAGAACTAACTTGGTATTTATGTCAAACTTAAAGGATCAAAAGATGTATTTTACCTTCAAAATATCAACATTATTGTAGTGTTTTTATTAAATATTGTTTTATTTTTATGTGAGACACCGTTAAATATTTTCACCACATTTGTTGATACTAGACAACCACGTGAAAGAAGATTTTTGGAGGAAAACACACCTTGTCTAGGTGTTGATATTGTTTGATTGATTGTCTCATTTTTTTTATTTGAATAAACAAAAATTGATCGATTTAGGGTTAATTGTTCAAATTGACCATTTAATATATGTGAAAAATGACTTTGTAAAAAAATAAAATACATATTTTATCCTTGTAATTTGGCATTCATACTATTTTTTAGCACCTAATTTTCTTTGTAGAGTCCAAAGAAAAAGACAGAGGTTGAGTTTTCTCGTATAAAATTAGATTTTTCCGACAATTGACGGATTAATTATGAATTATTTGTTTATTAATCAAAGGGAGGGCATTAAGGGATATCACGGATATTTCAACTAGGTTGACACCTCGCTGAAACCCTTATCAATGGTGAATTCACAATGTGCCTATGGATGACCCTAATCTTCATTTATCTATTTTTATTAATGGTATCACAAGTGATGGCATAAGCCTTCCCTTTTTCACTAAGGGAAGAACTTGGCTACATTTTTTGTAATCCGAATCCATTTCTACGTAGTATGAGCTAACGAGCAAGCGATAGAGCAGTTCCCCAAAGAAAGGGCGTGGGTGTGATGTTGAATCAATTGATTAAATTTCTGTAAAAATTGAAGCTTTATCAAAGCAATTTGAAAAATTAAGTGTCGATGATATTGCCCTTGTAACCCATGTTGTGAAATTTGTGGGGTTGTTATTCATGTTTTACTCGAATGACCAATTGAGACAAGTCACAATGGTGCTCAAAGACAATAAATAGTTAATTGCATTAACAATCAAAGGGGTAATTCTTATTCAAGCACTTTCAATGTGAGATGGAAAGACCACCCCAATTTTTCGGGAGAGGATTCGGTGCCTTTCGGTGTTTTTAGTTCATTTTAGATGAGAGAGAAGGTTGGATGAATAATTAAAATAAATTAATTAGATGAGAGAGAATTAATGGTTTAGAGAGAGATAGGAACAAAAGCCATCAAAGACACCGAAGCCAAAGGCACCGAATCCTCTCCCCAATTTTTCTAATAGGAATCAAAACCTTCAACATCGGTTGGATCACCTGGTTATCCAAAAGGACCAAACAACCCACAAAAATCCAATTTAGAGTTAATGTTGGAAAAATTTGTTTTAACACAAACAAAACAAGATGAAGATTTTAAAAAACAAAATTTCTACATTGGTGAAGCTCGAAAACAATTATAGGATCCAAGGTTGATTCAATGGCCACTCACAGTAAAATACTTGAGACTCAAATCTCCCAAATTACTCAACAAGTGGCTTCCACCACAATAACCTCTGGTGTCTTTTGAGGAAGATGGGAGTAGTAACCAATAGTTGACGTCATCCTTGAAGGAAATGCATGCTATAATTCTCAATAAATCCCCTCCTAAGCTTAAGGAAAATTTCATTCTACATTCTTTGCCTAATAGGTGAATGTGAATTGAGTATAAGTAATACACTTTGTGATTTGAGAACCCTTAATCAACATAGTTCTACATCCTGCAGATAGTTCTAACAAATATTCGAATGGAAGTTCGAAAGATATTTTAGTCAAGGTCAGAAATATGACAGTTCTTACTAATTTTGTGGTTATATACATCAAGGAGTGCGATGTTCCATTTTTTTTTAGGTCATTCCTTGCTAGTGTGGGAGCCCTAATTGATTTAAAGTGAAAGAAAATATCATTTAGCTTTGATGATAAAGTTGTTGAATTCAAATATGTCGATAACCTAAATGCAACTTCTTGTTGCAAACTATTTTTAAATTTCATTTGATTCTATCCTCGATAAGTATTAAGGAAGGAAAGGTAAATCTAAAGACCATATACAGGGAAAATGATGAGATATTTTCACAATAGAAATTAAAAATAAAAAACTAAGCCAAATAAGTAAAAATAAAACCAGACCAACTATAAACTTTTATTCGACATACATAAAACACAATAGTTGTTCATATCATACATGAAGTCCAAACAAAAACAAACACTAACATAAATAAAAGGAACCAACATACATTCAACAAAACCAAGTCATGAAGTTACTCCATAATTTCATATCAACGTTGGTCATCATCATTGGCATTGTTTGAGCCACTAGCATCTGACCCATCCATGTGGTTGCGATAGTTTTTGAGGTCTTTCCCAACAGACCGAACACACTCCTCAAAGCCCAACCTATTCACCGTCCATAGTAAATCATCAGCAGAAACAGTCATTTGATGTTCTACATTGGCTTGTTGGAAAGCCTCACTTGTGACCTTGTTCATAAATTTAGACACAAACAATTGCATTAACTCCTTAGCATCATGAGTGATTATTGTGTCTGGTGGAAGAACATTCTGCATGACTCTTGTCACATGACTGATGGGTATACACACTTCCTCGCCCGTTGCTGGAGCTGAATGTTGGTTCTCAATTGCAACGCCAATGCTGGCGTTGCTATTGTTGTTGGTGGTGGTGTTTCCTTGAGCTACAAAGTTTTACCATGGAGGTAAAAGGAAAAAATAAATCAATTTAGCTCCTCAAAATTAAAAGATTTGGTACAAGAGAAAATTAATTAATTTTTTTTTAACTTTTAAAATTTCACTTAGACAAAAAATGTAATGTATAATTTCTTTTCTTCTTTTTAATCTAAGGTGGCAAACCAACTTGTAAAAAGTGACTACACATGCATCACTTGATGATCTTTCAAAAACAATGTATCACTTGATGTTAGTAGAATCTTTACATAGAAACGAGAACCATGAAGCTATTACAACTAAGATACAAACATACTTTTTTTTTTTGTGTATATGTTGGTTAGCTTCGCACCACACAATTAGATATATCAACAATGAAATTTGTAACAAAACTGATGTATTTAAAGAGGCCTTATTTATTTTTTTCACCCACCTTTTCTCTCACTTTATTTCTTTCACACGATAATTGCACATTTGTGTAACCTTAATTAATTAATTCATTATTATAATTAATATTATATCCCATTAGTCTTAAATACGATAATATATAATATTAAAAAATTGAAATCTTAGCAAAGTTGTTTCTCTCACCATTGTATACGCAGATCTACTCTGAACAAAATTAATTACATGATCTCAAATCTTTTTTAGTGTGAATCGAATTCGGTACACCAAAGTTTATAACACTCACACACGTTAAAATTTCATTCAAAAACTATGTATTTTCCCATGTCAAAAATGGTTAACAAGTGATGCACAATCATATCCCAAGTTAGATATTTTCTATCCGGAGGCAAATAATGCCTTGAGAATCTAATAGAAGCAATTAAGGAGAAAAAATATGAAGAAAAAAAATAAAATCTAGTGAAAATAAATACTTCCTCCGGTCTCAAATATAAGAAAAGATTCAATTTTTTAGGTTCATTGAGTAGTTAATGTATCTGGTCTACATTATAAAACATATACATTAATTATTCAATGAACCTAAAAAAAAAAAAAATTTCTTACATTTGAGACCAGACAGTTCTGATATGTTTGCCTTAATTAATCCCGCCTTTTTTGGTGGATTTGAGTAATTTCTATGAAAAAATAAAGTTTGCAAGGAATCGAACCAGGTACCATATGCTTCACTTTACAATTATAACCGCTATGCCACTTCTACTTTTGTTGAAATATTGTTGCTTCCAAAAATGAAATACATGACTAAAACATTTTTTTAAAATCCCAACCGCCCTAGCGGTTTCCTCTCTCATAGCAGTTATTTTTTATTATTAGTAGTACCTTTATTGATAGTAGTTTTTTTTTCATTTTTTTTGGTGTACGCTTACTACGTTTTACGATATTAAAGTTGCATCTTTAAAATTGTAGATAATTTGACTGATCTAGATGATAATTTTATCATTAGACACTTCACTTTTTCTTGTAATTTTGCTGGCCTCTTTGTTTCTCCTATATTATATTACTTGAAGTTGTTTACTCTGACTTTTTATTTGCAAAAATCGCTACAGTAGACTATAATATTACTTTGTTTTGACAAAGTAATGACTTTGATTCCATATTCATTTTTGTTGATTTCCATATTCATTTTTGTTGATGCAGTCTAAATGTTGTTAATTTGCTTTTTTGAGATTGTGCATGTCGATCACTCTCAATTGTCACTTAGTTTGATTCTTTCTGAGTTTATATGAAACTCTACAAGTAATAATATAGCCAATTTAATATTTTATATATGAAACTCTACAAAACCCGTGCATCGCACGGGTTAGAGTCCAGTAAAATAGAAAAGTAAAGCTGTTGGATTGTCACCCTATTAGTCCATGTCCATGTGTATAAAGGATGGATTTTTTTATATTAATTAATAAAACTAAAAATTAATTTTATACATCAACCGGTCTCATATATAAGAAAAGTTTTTTTTTCTAGGTTCATTGAATAATTAATGTATCTGGTCTACATCGTAAAACAGATACATTAATTATTCAATGAATCCAAAAAAAAGAATCTTTTCTTATATTTAATTTCAATAAATGTCAAAAAATTATATTATTTGGATTCATTAATAGAATCATATTTGATTTTAAGATAATTATATCTAATATGAGGTGTTATCTCAGTTGGAAGGGACATGGTTCAAATCCACCATAGTAGTTAAAAAATGATCATCAATGCTACAACTTTTAATAATATTTTCTCCATCCCCATTTTTTTTTAAATTAATATCATAATTTAGATTTTTTTTAGTATTTTTTTTATTGGTTCCTGTGTAACACCCAAGGCTGACTAGGGCAGGGAGTGGTCGCCGGTACACAAGGTATGACAATGAGTGGCTCCCGACAACTCCTAGACGAACCGAATCACACCGGAATGAGAAGGATCTCGAGGCCGTGCAAGTATGAGACTACATGGTTGAAGGAAGACTTATTATAATTGTTTAGTACTACCTATATCAACAAGATGCATCTTCTTTTTGGTAACCCATTCCATAAGAACTCCACAGTTAAGCGTGCTTGACTTTGAGTAGTCTTTTGGATGGGTGACCTATTGGGATGTTTCCTGGTAAGCATGCGAGTGATGACAAAACACGCCGAAAAGACATGTGTTAGTTTGTACGGTCAGTCGAAAATGCTTAAATTCGTCTGGGATGTTACGTCCTGGTAGTCTTTTTTTAAGCGATAAAATCTAAAGTCGAGAAACTTTGGCCAATTCCTAAGAAAACTTTTGAAATGAAATGAGGTAAAGCATTCCAATACATAGTGGATGTGATGGACATACTATAACTATCTAAACAATCAACACACTAGCTAATAAAGATTCTGCTTTGTAGGTTTTAGACGCCAAGGGAAGCATGAAATCACAATGAAGGTTAAGAAAGATAGCCAAAACACCATAACTCTAACACAAGCCACCACCATCCAAATTCTACAGGACCTCAATGTACAATATCTCTAGATTATGATTTGATGATACCAAGACCATAATAAAAAAAAACAAGAATTTTTTTTTTTGTGTATCATGTAAAAAACTATAAAAAGGTCAAATGAACTTCCATATTAAAACATCAATATGTAAAGGAAAAACGATGAGACATATTCATAACAGAAATTACAAACTGAAAACTAAACCATATAAATAAAATTAAAACCAAACCAACTATAAACTTTTTTTTTGAGCAAATGCAATTATAAACTTTTATACTTCTCAACTTTCTACATACATAAAATACAATAGTTATTCATATCATAAATGAAATCCAAACAAAAACTCAAAATAACATAAATAAAAGGAACCAACATACATTCAACACAACCAAGTCATGAAGTTACTCCATAATTGCATTTCATAGGTACTTTTACCCGCCACTTAATTTAGGTCATCATCATTGGCAGTGGCATTGTTTGAGCCAATGTTGTTGCGATAGTTTTTGAGGTCTTTCCCAAGAGACCTAACAAATTCCTCAAAGCCCAACCTATTCATCGTCCATAGTAAATCATCAGCAGAAACAATCATTTGATGTTCTACATTGGATTGCTGGAAAGCCTCACTTGTGACCATGTCCATAAATTTAGACACACACAATTGCATCAAATCCTTAGCATCATCGGTGATTATTGTGTCCGGTAGAAGAACACTCTGCATGACTCTTGTCACATGACTGATAGGCATACGCACTTCCTCGCCCATTGCTGGAGTTGAATGTTGGTTCTCAGGTCCAACGCCAATGTTGTTGTTGTTGTTGTTGGTGTTTCTTTCAGCTACGATGTTTTTGAAAAGATAAAAGGAAGAAGAAAAAAAATTCAATTTAAATCTTCAAAATTAAAAGTTTTGGTGCAAGAGAAAATTAATTTTTTTTTCAAGTTTTAACAAAATTTCATAGATAAAAATCTAGTATAAGATAATAAAAATATATGTTACTAAGCTTATTTTTTTCCTTTAGTACAATCTATTATTAAATTAAATATTGAGAAAATATTTATTTCTTGCACGATAATAAAGATCAGCTTTTGATGTGATTGAATATATACAAATGAAAAACTGGCACACTCAATCTTTTACAAAGTAGAGAAGTTAGAATATCTAAAATGTGTGGTAAACATGGACTTATTTGGAATAAACAAAAATGTTGATTAGAGTGCTTACCAGAGTTTCCTTGTGTCGAATTGCTATGGTTAGCAGAGGGGCTTCCATGCTCCATGTTGCTTTTGGATTTAAATTCTACCAACTGAACAATGGATGGGAATTTGTTTTGAGAAGAATGGGTGAGAATTTTGGTCTGCACTCTTCTGAATTTATAGAGAGTGGGGCTTGCAATGTAGATTAGAAATGTAAAATTGTTGAGATGTCATCTTATTAGTCGATGTACACGTGTATAAAGGATGTAATTTTTTTTAATAAAGATAGTTTCACATTTTTAATGTGTACACTTTTTTGTATCATTCTAAAAAATTTCAGTTAATCAAGTATATGGTCTGTGTGACCACATTTTTTCAGTTGCGTGAGCATTATTTTTTCATTTAGTTAACAAAATAAATTTTGAATAAATACTGGTCACGCAACTAAAAAAATATGGTCATAGACCATATATTTGGTTAACTTAAAATTTTTTAAAGTGGAACAAAGGGTGTACACATTAAGAGTGTTAACCTATCATTGCTGGTTTTTTTTTGTATTTATAATTTAATAAAGTTGAAACTAAAAATTATTTTTAATACACTTTATATTAAATTCTAATAAATATTCCTAAATTTTTTTTTTTTAATAAATATAAAAAACTATATAATATTTGGATACATTAAATATTATTATATATTTCATTATAATAAATGCTTTCCTATTTAATTTAATTGTAGAGATTAAAAGTATTTCATCATTTAAGTCCCTATTTAATTATTTATTTAATGTGCTTTAATGATTTTCAAAATATTTAAGTCCCTATTTTATGTTTTGAGTAGCTTCTCTTAATAAATAAATGTTATCCTTAATAAAAATCTTAATAAAACCCCATTAGATATACTTTAAGGATTTCATCATTTAAATTCTCATTTGATTATTGATTTAATTCATCATTGACTTTTAAAATATTTTTGTTGTTGTTTTGAAATTAGTAACATTATTTTAAGGGGGCCTACCAAAAAAAACATGTGCCCTCGTAAGGTTAGCTCAGTTGGTAGGACAATGCATAATATATGCAAGGTCAGTAGTTTAAACCTCGACTGCCACAAAAAAAAAAGGGTTTAACAGGTCTCCATGTCATCAAATTTTATGTCAAGATAGGGCTAGGATTACACCTTGATATCTTTTTTTTAAAAAATTAACTTTTTTTAAGTTAGTGATGCTTATAGCATTTCATTAATAATAATGTCGTTAATACAATCAGAGATATTAAAATATATAGTGGAACTAGCTAATAATGCGGCTTCTCCTGCTAGAGCATGAGTCACCTCATTTGTTTGTCTCCTCTTGAACTCCGCCTGAGAGTTTGTAAATTGGGAAGTGAAAAGTCTTTTACACTCTGGAATAATATGACCAAATTCTGAGACATCAGACCTATTAGAGTGAAAAGCATCATTTGTTGTTTTGGATTCTACCACAAAATCGACGTTATCCATCTGAATAAAACAACCCCAGCGCTTCAACCACAGAGACTAACCATAAAGGAGAAAAACTCATAGTTTTTACTATAACAAATGTTTCATCATCATCACGTACACACATGTCAATACTTGTATGATTCCAAGCATGCGAAAAAGAAGCATCTATGTTGCATTTCAATCTACCTTACTGCGAGCGCTGCCAGCGCACATCAGAAACTACACATGCGAAGGAGCAGGGCGACACTGTACTTCTAGTGTGCACAACTAGAGGAGCTTGGTGGTGGTTGTTTGCATTTTAAGGAATATTAGCAGACTGTCAGTCTTCTATAAGATGACGTGCTCTATCAACAACATTTGCACATAACTCATTTTCATTTTCCCAAATTTTAAGGTTTCGATGCTTCCACAAACTCCAAAGAATAGCTGCCATACGTTGAACATGTTCCTATGATAAATTTTTCAAACAAGGAAAATATAGCATCTATAGTTGAATCTGTGATGAGAACCGCATGATTTACCTCATTACATAGTCCAGCCATTTGCCATACTTGCACTACAAAAGGACAATCAAATATAATATGTGCAAGATATTCATGGTTAGAACTAGAGCTAACACAATTTGTTGAACATTGAACCCCTTTGTCTTGAAGCCAAACTCGAGTCTGCAAACAGCCCCTGCACATCCGCCATCCAAGATTCGTCACCGTTGGAGGAACTTTCAACCTACAACACCTCGAACGCCGCAAATGTGAAGTGTTAACTAACTCATCAACACACAACTTGTAGGCACTGCGGACATAATACATATCGTTTTTCTCTGCTTTCAAAATCATATGATCACCAGGGCCTTGATTAATCAACGGGGTTTGAAGAATAGTAGATGTTATGTCCTCACTAAACACTTGCCTCACCAAATCGATATTCCAACTTTTGGAATTATTATCAATCAAACTATCCACGGTAAAGTCACGGACAAAATGTGCTCCTGTTATATTACCATCAATACATTCACCATTTAACAACCATGGTTCATCAAGAATATGAATAGAGTTACTTGGACCGATACACCAATGTAAACCACCACGAACAATAAATCGTGCACGAAGAATACTATGCCAGACATAGCTAGGATTATGACCCAAATTGGTCTTAAGGTAGCTATGATTAGGAAAATACCGAGCTTTTAAAATGTGGGAGACAAGAGATTGTGGCTCCGTTTGAAATTTCCACCCTTGCTTACCAAGCATGGCCAACTTGAAAGCCGATAGGTCCTTGAAACCCATACCACCATATTTTGTATGCATCGACAACTTTTCCCAAGAGATCCAATTAATACCTCGGTTATTAGTACCACCATGTCCCCACCAAAAGGAGTTCATCATTCTTTCTATGGTTTTGATAAGAGTTGTCGGAAACTGAAAAAATGCTCATGACATAAGAAGGAATAGCTCGAAGGACAGATTTTATCATTACTTCGCGACCCGCCTTAAAGAGGCACTTACAACTCCAAGAACTGATTTTTTCCAAACTCGATCCTTGATAAATGAAAAGGTAGCATTTTTATCCCTGCCTATCATAGATGGTAACCCAAAAATATTTCCCGATATCAAGAACAGATTGCACACCCATTATATTAGAAATAGTCACCTTTGTTCCATCTGAAACATTCCAACTATAATAAATCTCTTACTTGGGTAAGCTAATAGCTTGTCCCGAAGCTACCTCATACGTAGTAAGAATGTATTTCATGATTCGAGCTTGACTCTCCTCAACTTTGAAGAATAAGAAACAATCATCTGCAAAAAAGAGACGGGGCATAAAATGTGCGCTTATGCAAATACGGGTGTCTGTGATGACCCCTCGATCTTCGGCAGCTCAGATAAGAGAGGATAACTCCTTTGCAAAAATGTTGTACAAGTACGAGCACAAAAGGTCCCTTTGACGAAGGCCACACCCTGGAATAGCTGGCTCAACGACTTAATTATTAACCAATATTGAGTAGTCCATAAACTCCACACACATACTCATCTAATTAATCAATTTGTTATCAAAACCATTTTTTGAAGCTATAATTAAATATTCTGGGTATAAATATCAAAATATAATTTTAAAGCTATAATTAAATATTCTGGGTATTTTACATTTAATTAATATTTAGATTAATGTGATTAATTACGAAAACCACTTACTAAATTATTTATATATATTAAAACATTGTAAAAATAAACTCTTAAAGGAAATTGACAACAAGAAAATTGACAACAGATTATGATTGAATGAACTTATTGTGGATAGTAGGAACCGGGAACCGTATACACTTCTGGACTGATAATTGGTTAGGTGCACCGTTAGTGGATTTGATGAATCTTGATGTGGCATTCCATCGTCATCTTAAAGGCATGTTGTCGGAAGCTATTGTAAATGGAGGCTTCATCTTGTCTACGGCTTTAACTGATCTGGGGGACATCAAGGACCGAGTGGATAATATTGCTCTCCCTCACAGCCCACTACCCGACGTGTTGGTTTGGAAGCACTCTTCGGATGGCACTCTTTCTTCGAAGCATGCTCACTCCTTTTTGTGTCCGCACGCAACGGCAATGCCTTGGGCTGAGTATATTTGGAACACTGTTGTTCCTCCTTCCCATTCTTTTATTTTCTAGAGGCTACATCATGGTAAAATGCCCACGGATGAGAACCTTAGACACCGGGGATGCATTGTTGTGTCAGTCTTTAGTTTGTGCTTAATTTCTGATGAATCTTCAGACCATCTTTTCTTACGCTGCCAATTTGCTACTCGACTTTGGGATTGGATTGGACAAAAATTAAATTGTGCCATAGACACCACTTCGGTTGATACTCTCCTCTCTTGCCGTCCAGCAAGGTGCTCCTCTCAAGTGTCAGACATTTTCTTGGCAGCGGTCTTGCATACTATTCATACTGTTTGGTGGGCGCGCAACTCCCTGCGCTTTTCTATGGTAATTCCCACTTTGCACTCCCCAAAGATCCATATACACTCCTCTATAGCAATGTCTGGAAATATTTCTAAAGGTAAATGCTTGCAATCGGACTTTGATTTTCTTGACACTTTTGCGGTTTCACATCACTGTTGAAATGTCAAGGAAATTATCTTGGTTTTATGGAAGGCCCCTACCTCGCCGTGGATGAAAGTTAATACGGATGGCTCGGTGATCGGGGGACATGCAGCTTGTGGGGGGCTGTTCCGTGACTCTCTAGGTACCTTCCGGGGTGGTTTTTACTGTAACATTGGTGTACAGTCTGTTTATTATTCAGAGGTTTTGGGAATTATTTTAACTTTAGAATATGCTGCTTAGAAAGGGTGGAGGAACGTTTGGCTTGAGAGTGACTCCACCAGTGCTCTCTTGATTTTTACCCACCCCGCTTTGGTTCCTATATTGTTACGCAACAGATGGCATAATGCTCGTCGGTTAGGAGTTCAGATGATTTCTTCACATATTTACAAAGAAGGAAACAGTTGTGCGGATAAATTGGCTTCTCTGGGCCACACCACCATTGGAGAGGTTTGGTTGGATCGACTTCCTCCTGTTTTGAGTCTTGATTTCTTTCGGGATAGATGTGGATTTCCTACCTACAGACTACCTTGATCTGTCGATGGTCTCGGTTGTTTTGTTGTTTTCTTTTATGCTTTTCTCTTTGTTTTCTTTTAGGGTCTTGGTATAGTCCCCCCCTCCTTCTGTAATTATTTTTTTCTTTTTTTAATAAAACTTTCTTGAGTGTGGCGGTATAGGATGGAGATTTCTCGGGGTGCCAACCTAGTTGGGATGTTGATGAAATCTCTTGATGTTGTTCCACCCTCCTTGTTCAACAAA